>Ga0257107_1000049_pt1 | contig 41464 bp, 39 predicted proteins | sample LP_taG_2_FD_190178 | JGI IMG/M metagenome (GOLD analysis project Ga0257107, IMG submission 190178) | Marine microbial communities from Northeast Subartic Pacific Ocean, Canada - LP_J_2011_P26_500m | ecosystem: Environmental > Aquatic > Marine > Oceanic | place: Canada: Northeast Subartic Pacific...
AGCAACCAATTCAGCAACCAATTCAGCAACCAATTCAGCAACCAATTCAGCAACCAATTCAGCAACCAATTCAGCAACCAATTCAGCAACCAATTCAGCAACCAATTCAGCAACCAATTCAGCAACCAATTCAGCAACCGCAAGGAAATTTAGTATACACATCTTTTCCATACTCATATCCTGTAAATAAAACACAATCACCATCTCGTTATTATAGATTGCCTTTTTCTAATCAAATTAATTATGCTACAAAACAAGGCCAAAATTGTGTATGTATATATTGTCGTAATTATCAAAAAACAAGAGTAAAATCAAAATGTAGTTTGTTTTCATATCTTTGTGCATTCGGACTTGTAATTACTGGTTGTTGTTGTTTTTATCCATGTTTTCATGAAGGATTAAAAAATCAGTATCATTATTGTTCAAATTGTCATAGATTATTAGGACATACGTAAATTTATTGTGATTTTATTTCATTAATAAGTCCTTTAGTTCTAGCCCACATAAATAAACCTAATCCAATTAATGCTCCAAATGGGGCTAATAAATGAAAGAAAGCTAGAATAGAGCATTTAGATGCTTTTAAACAAGAAGATGTTAAAGTTGCAATATAAAAGATAAATATTAATATAGATATTGTTGGTATCCATAATTCATAAGTAATTTTTTTAGATTTTTTTTGTTCATCATACATATTCATACCTGTCATTACTATTAAAAGTAATGTAGCAGCAAGAAGGGTAAATTTTGCTGGACCCCACCATTTAACATTTACGTCAGAATGTGTAAAAAAAGTATCAAAAACCATTATATATTATCGCAATAAAATAATTAAAATAAATTGATATTATATTAATTTATTTTAATAATATAATATTTACAAGTAAATTTGAAATTCATATCTTTTTGTATAAACTATCCATAAATCTACTATAACGAATTATCGGTTCATTATTATTAGAAGATATTAATCTTCGTATTATATTAGATACTTCATCAACATCGTTAAGATAAAAATCAGCAGTAGTTGGTCGAAGTCCAATAGTAACAGTGTACTTATTTTTAATATCATCAAATTTATCAGATATAAGAGAACAAATTTTATCATCAGATATATCATTACCGATAGACATAACAAATGTATCATTTCTATCAATATTTTCTAAAAGTAATTGTGATTGGAAATATCCTAATGCTATTTTTGTAGCATTTCTTTTAGAAATATTTTTAAATTTTATTTCTAATAATCTTGACATTTGATAATGAGTTCTTACTACATTTTTCATTTTTAAAATTTGTCCTAAATATTTAGATAATTCGTATGCTTGCATTTTACCATATTCTGGATCACTATTTTCATAATTCCATAATATATATGTTTCTTTTGATTCTTTATAGGAACCAGGTGTCATTTCTGTATAATTTTGAATTGTTTTATTTGCTAATTTCATCCACTCAATATCAGTATTTTTATAAGATTTTATCCAATTAGTAGTATTTGGCCATTTGATGAAAGCACCTTTTTCAGCTATTAAACCAATACTCTTACATTTTTTGAAAACATTTTCCAATGTTTTTCTAGTTTGTCCAGATACAATTATAACAATATTTTTAGGATCAATCGATAGTTGTAATATATTATTTAATATATCTTTAGAAGGTTTTAATAAAATATTACTTTGTCGTTCAACTATAGTACCTCCATAATCGAGTAAAATAAGTCTCTTTTCACTCTTATTGAAAGTAGTAATAAAATTACTTTTATTTAAGTGCTTAACTTTGGCATCTAATGCTATTAACTTTGTTTGCGAACCCCATCCAATTTCCATATATTTTTTTTGTGAATTGTTTGAAGAAATACTTGATAATTCAGTAATAAAATCATTAGCCCAATAATCAAAATTATGTTTAATTACATAATTATATCTCAAATTGTGTAAAATTTTTCTTTTTTCAATATTCATTGTTAATGCTTCTGAAATTTGTAAGGAAACTTTATCTAAACGTAATGGATTTACAGATAAAACACCTGGAAGATTTCTATAACAACCCATAAATTTAGAAATTATTAAACTTCCTGGATTTTCTTCATCAAGCAAAGTATATTCATAGGGAAATGTATTTAATCCATCCCAATATGATGAGAATAATCCTAAACAAGATATTTTACATACTGATGCTAAAAATAATAAACTATCAAAATTATTTTTTTTAAATGTAATTATTTTAATAACATTATTTCCAAAATCTTTCTTTATATTTTCAATTTCTGTATAAATTTGTCCTCTTCTTTCTGTATTTAAACTTCTTTCTTCTAATAAAAATTCAAATAATATTACATTATCTCTAAATTCAGGATAATTTTCTAAAAAATTATGATATCCTTGTAATTTTAAAGCACCGCCTTTTACAACATCTGTTCCATCTATACTCAATATTATTTTTTTGTTCTCATATTTTTTTTGTAAATCTGAAACAATTTCTTTTATTTTTTTATTTTTACTAAATCTTATTGTATTTGTAGAATTAATTCCAAGATGACTTATTTTTATACCTACCTTACGACCATGATATCTAAAACCTAAACAACCATTATGAACTACTTCTAATTCTAAATATAACAGTCTTCTACAACATGAAAAAAAATGTCTAGCATAATCATATGTATGAAAACCAATCATATCACAACATAACATACTATGTATTATAGTATTAGATTCTGGTAAACAACGAAATACATCTGAACTAGGAAATACTGTATGAATGAAAAAGCCAATTCTTCCAGCCGGTTTTTTTTTCCTGAGTAAGCTTGGAACTAAAAATAGTTGATAATTATGTATCCAAACTAAGGTATTTTCATCCTCCATATAAATAGATATTTTTTTCACAAACAAAGAATTTACTGCTATGTATGAATGCCAATATTTTGCCCAATTTTGTGAATATTTAATATCATTTGTAGATGGTATTGAATAATGTAATACTGGCCATAGTAAATTTTTACAACATTTTTCATAAAATTTATATTTTAGTTGTTTATTTAAAAAAATTGGAATACAATTAATATCATATAATAAATCTTCTATTTCTTCTTTATCTTCATTGGGAATACATTGACTTAATATTCCAATCCAAATTTTTTCTATATTAGGATCAAAATTTTTAAAATTCGCAATCGATGAACGACTATTATTCCAAATAACTTCATATTTATTATTTTTTTTTTCTAAAGTTAATGGGAGACGATATGAAACTATTATTAAACGCTTATGTTTCTCTGTATTTTCCATTTATACAAAATTAAAATAATATACTTAAATATTTTATATTATTTTAATTTTAATTTAAAATTAAATTTTATTTAATAAATAATCTGGAAATCTATTTGAATTATTAGAATAAAATAAATTTATTTTTAAACAAATACTAATATCGGCAGGTAATATTTTGTAATTTTTTAAATCACACGGCAAGACCCATACTAAATCATCGTGAACTCTTTTTTTAAAAGTAGTTATTGGATTATCTGTTTGAATCCAATAACAAAATAATTTTATTTTACCAGTTTCATATTTATATATTGTATCAGCAAAATGTCCAATAATTTTACTATTTATATTAAGTTCTTCTTTTAACTCTCTCACTAAAGATTGAGGAGCAGTTTCGCCCTTTTCTAATTTACCTCCTGGAAATTCATACCAACCAGATAAAGGTTCTGTACTAGAACGTCTTGCAATTAATATTTTTCCTTCCTTATCTACAATAAGTCCTGCTGAAACTAATTTCATCTTTTTGTTATATATATTTTCAATAGAATCAATTTTTAATTCTAATTAATATAGATATAACAATATAAGTAAATATATAGTAAATATATATTATATATATATAACTATATTTAGGTATATTATGACTAATTCTGAAAATCAAAATATTTTAAATATATGTTTTAATCAAGACTCGTCATGTTTTGCATACTCAGGAAATAACGGATTTACTGTTTATAGCTGTGATCCATTTCGTCAATCAATTAAACGACTATTTAATGGGGGGATAGGTATAGTTTCAATGTTATTTCGCTGTAATGTTATGGCCATTGTAGGTGGTGGCGAAAATCCAGAATTTTCACCAAATAAAGTCATTATATGGGATGATCATAGTCAAAAATCAATTGGAGAACTTTCATTCAGGACACAGGTCAAAAGTGTAAAATTAAGAAGAGAAAGTATTATTATTGCTTTAGAACATAGAACTTATATATATAATTTTTCTGACTTAAAGCCAAGAAACACAATTGATACCAGAAGTAATCCAAATGGTATTGTATCTATATCAATAATATCTAATTCAAGTGTTGTAGCAACTTTGGGAATGAATAAAGGAATTGTTCGTATTGAACATTATCAATTAAATAAAACGCATATCGTTGAAGCACACGATTCAGAAATTTGTTGTTTAAATTTATCTAATAATGGTAAATATTTAGCAACGGCATCAGTTCTTGGAACTATTATTAGAATATGGGATACATATACTGGTGAAAAAATCCAAGAATTAAGAAGAGGAACAGAACCGGCTACTATTTATAGTTTAGTATTTTCACAAGACAATAAATATCTTGCTTGTTCTTCAAATACTGGAACTATTCATATATTTAAATTAAAAACTGATAGAGATCGTTTTAGTGAATTATATAATTTATCTAAAATTAAAGATAATGTTGACAATTCAAAATCATCATTATCATTATTAAAGGGATATTTACCTACATATTTTAGTTCAGAATGGAGTTTTGTTCAATATCGAACAAAACATACTAAAATATTTGTTTCATTTGGCAAACAAAATAATAAACTATTACTAATAACGGATGACGGATTTTTTTATAAAATTAGTATAGAATTTGAAAATAATATATGTAAATGTGTAGAAGAAGAACAGTATAAATTTTCATAAATAAATTACTTATGTAAAAAAAAAAATTTAATCTTATTACGATTTTTGTTAAAATTTTCTCTATTATTAAATATGTTTTTTTTCTCTAATTCTATTTTTGATGAACGAATGAATAATTGTCGATTTAAATTTTTTCTTATTTTCCATTTATTTAATTTATCCATTGGATTATGTAATTGTGGAGCGATTCTCCTATTATCATAATGAATAATATTATTATGTAATAAATAATTAGGATTAGGTTTAAATTTTAACTTAGATTTAATTATATTCCGATTTCTATTATAACTCATTTATATTATATACTGTATAATTATTATTATTAAATATATAATATTTATTTACTTATTTTACTCTTTTTTCTTAAAGCAGCTTTAATAAGACCATTAAACATTGGACGAGAACTAAAAGGAGTGGATTTAAACTCTGGATGAAATTGTCCTGCTATAAAAAAAGGATGTTTAGGAATTTCAATTATTTCTGGTAATAATCCATCTAAAGATAGCCCAGAAAATATCATTCCATTTTCTTCAAATTGTTTCTTAAAATTAATATTTACTTCATATCTATGTCTATGCCTTTCTTTTATTATTAACTCTTTATACAATTTATGAGCCAACGAATCTTTTGTTAATTTTGCATCATATTCACCTAATCTCATTGTTCCACCAAGATTACCATTCTTTTCAATTATTTGTTTTATACCCTTTTCGTTAACCCATTCTGACATTAGATCTACAATAAATGTATCACCTTTATTTCCAAATTCAGAAGAACTTGCATTCTTTATTCCTAATACATTTCGAGCAAATTCTATTACTGATAATTGCATACCTAAACAAATACCCATTGTTGGTATCTTATTTATACGACAATATTCTATACCTTTAATTATTTCTTCTATTCCCGATGCCCCAAATCCACCTGGAATAACAACACCATCCACATTCTTTAATATTTTATACATATCATTAACCTTTCTAGCATCAACCCAAACAATTTCAACATCACAACTGTGTTTCCAACCAGAATGTTTTAATGATTCAAGAACAGAATAATACGCATCTTCTAATTCAACATATTTTCCAATCATAGCAATTGAAACTTTTTTTTTTGTATTTGCTATCTTTTTATTAAGATTTATCCATTTAGTAAATCTTGGTTTTTTAAATGTCTTTAAACGGAAATGTTCCTCTAAACATTTTACTAATCCTTCTTTACGAAATTGTAAAGGAATTTCGTAAATTGATTTAACATCCAATGTTTCAATAATATTTTCAGTTGGAATATTTGTATATAATGCTATTTTTCTTCTAATTTTATAATCAAGTTCATATTCAGTACGAGCAAATATTAAATCGGGTTGTAATCCACTAGTCATTAATTGTTTTACCGCAACTTGTGTAGGTTTTGTTTTTAATTCCTTTGACGCTTTATAATAAACAATATAAGTTAAACAACAAATCATTATTTTTTTTTTGGTATAATCTAATATCATTCTCCTGATTGTTTCAAAATAATAACTAGCAGCATAGTCACCAGCAGATCCACCAATTTCACATATTATAAAATCATATTTATTTGAATCCTTTTCTATAAAATTACGAATACTATTTGTAAAATGTGGAATTAATTGAACCGTTTTTCCTAAAAAATCTCCTTTCCTTTCAGCATTTAAAAGATTAAATAATAATTTACCAGAAGAAACTGAATTATTTCTTCCCATTCTTAATTCACCAAATCTTTCATAATATCCTAAATCCAAATCTGTTTCAGCACCATCATCTGTAACAAAAACTTCACCATGTTCAACAGGATTCATTGTACCAGGGTCAATATTCAAATATGGATCTAATTTTTTTATTGTAATTTTATTATATCCCATTTCCTTTAATATAGCAGCGATTGAACCACTCGTAACTCCTTTCCCTAAACCCGAAATTACACCACCTAATACAAATATATATCTTGTATTATTTGGAATTTCTTCTTGTGAAATATAACTATTCATTATTATTTGATTATATAATCTATTTTATTATTATATTTTATAATAATAAAATAGATTATATATTAAACACATTTTTATATACTCCATTATATATATATATATATATGAATATCAGATTATCATAATATATATATATATTTATGAATACGGAATTATCAATTGCGGCATTTTATTATCTTATTTCTCAATTAATTTTTTTATTATCATCAAAATTTACTAATTTCTCTAAAAGAAATAATATTCATGTAGCTTCAAAAATTAATAGTTGTATTAATGCTGGATTTGCCGTATATTATTCTATTAATTATTTATGTGGATGGAGTAAAATAGAAGATATGGAACAAATGACTTTAATATTACGTGGATATCTTATCTATGATACAATCAATATTTCATATTATTCAAATAATTTCGATTGGAATTCTATATTCGTCCATCACTTAAGTTTATTTGGAGCATCTTATGTTAATTTACATGAACAATCAAACGCATATTACCTTGCCCGTGGATTAATGGGTGAATTTACTAATTTTTTCTTATATTTTGGATGGTTTTTATTAAAATTTAAAAAAGATAAAACAAAGGTTTTTAAAATTAATGCTTATCTATTAATTATATTATTTTTTACATTCAGAGCATCTAATTTTACACATTTATTATGGGAGGCATTTAGAACACGAGGATTCTGGACAATATTGCCTATATTTACATTATCTTCATTAAATAACTTTTGGTTTTATAAATTAGCTAAAAAGGGTATAGAAATGAAAACTACTAATAAAATTACTTTTTCATCACACGAAAAAAAACTTTAATTTATTTTTTGGATTTTACTTTTAAAATTTCTGGCATTCCATTTTTCAATCTTTTACCAGAATATTTGTATCCTTTTCTCAATCTACCTATATTGCCACCAGTTTGGATAATTCCTCTATGTTTTCTTGTTTTTCTTGTTTTTCTTGTTTTTCTTGTTTTTCCTCCATGTAATGATGAATCAACTGTATCGAGGGCAGACTGGATAATATCAACTCTTACTTTAAACCTTTCTACCTCGTTAAAAGCATTTTGCAAATCTTCATCATTTACTACTGAGCGATTTTGTTCAGTTTCGTATATTTCCTCAGCTTTTTGTTGTTCTTTTTTTGTCGTATCAAGATGACCTTCTAACCACTCTTTCATTTCTGCAGCAGTGCTAGATGTTCCTTCAGCCATCATTGTTAGAACCAGTTTCCATTCTTCTATTATTTCCTCTTGTTCTGCTAATTTAATAACAGCTTCTTTGTAACCATCATCATCTAATAGTGTTGCATCAGCAGAAGCAGCTTGCTTTATTTGTTCTACGAACTCTTTTTGTTCATCTCTGTCTTTTACCACATCAGCAATTTGGTTTTTGAAAACTTGAATAAAAGTTGCTTTTATTCCTCTATTTTCATAAACCATTTTTTCTAATTTGCTAAATTCTGCATCAAAATTACCTGTATGTAAATTTTTAGGAATTAAATCAGTATGAACTATTTCTTTAGAATACTTTTTAAGGTCTGCTTTTTGAGTTGCATCAAGTGGACGTATTAAAGTTCCGTTCATTTTCATTTCGGAAGGAAATTTTCCTCTGTCATTTGCTGCTGCTTTTGCAACTTTCTTTTTAGCTTCAGTAATAATATTATCTATAATTAGTTCATAATCTTTATATTCATCTTTAATTTTATCTATATTAGCATTAATATCAGGATAATCAACACCAATCTCATTAGCAACCTTCTCGACAGCACTTTTAAAAGTCTCTGATACCCATTTAGTAACTTGGATTTCATTAGATGAATCAGCATCTAAAATATCTCTTTTATCTATTAGATAAGTTTCATATTTTGTATTATTATTTTTAAAATAAAAATTTTCTTGTTTCGCTTTTTCGAATTTATCGCCAAAATCTTTCCGACTCAGCGGCTTTGGAATAGTATAAACATTGTCAATATCTTCGTCCTTTACCCATTTAATAAATTTCATAAGCTCATCAGGAGATGAAACATCTACAGGAGAAGCAACTACAGGAGAACCAACTCCACCTCGTTGTTTTCCTCTTTTTCTCAAAAGAACAAGACATCTTTTTCTTGCTTTATTAGTTTTTCTTGCTTTATTAGTTTTTCTTGCTTTATTAGTTTTTCTTGCTTTAGATACTTTATTAATTCGATTAACCATTATTTATTATATATATAATAGAATAGATAATATATATATAATAAATTTAAAATAAATAATTTGTTTATTTTTTTATAGATTTAACTTTTAAAATTTCTGGCATCCCATTTTTCAATTTTTTACCAGAATATTTATATCCTTTTCTCAATCTACCTTTATTGCCACCAGTTTGAATAATACCTTTATGTTTTCTTATTTTTTTTGATTTTTTACCACCTGAATTAGTTTTAACTAAAAGTGCAACATTTTGTAATGGATTTAATAGAGCACTTGTATTGTAAGGATTTAATAGAGCACTTGTATTGTAAGGATTTAATAGAGCACTTGTATTGTAAGGATTTAATAGAGCAGATGTTTCAGGTTTATAAACAAATTTATCCTTATGTTCATCACTACGAATATATTTTTTTTTAAAAGAAATCTCATTTTTTAAAAATTTTATTCCTTTTGGTGAATCCATTGTATATATATCAAAATCTAAAATTTGATCATCTTCATTTTTTAAAATTGGATTAGCTTTTTCAATTGCTTCCAAATTTTTTTCATATCTTTTGAAATCATTTTTTGATACTATATAAAAATGTTTATAATTTTCAGGAATATGAAATTTACTATCAGTATTTTCAAAAATAATATTATCTTTTTCATCATCAATTGTTGCTGGATATTTTTTATTGCCACTTGAAGACATATTTCTATTTATATAATTACTATAGATAAAAAAAAAAACTATGTTGTATATCTAGGTATAAGAGAAGGTAAAGAATTTTTAACAAAAAAGTCAGCAAATACAAGAGAAATAATAGCCATTAACTTCATTAAAATATTTAAAGCAGGTCCAGATGTATCTTTAAGAGGATCGCCGACTGTATCACCAGTAACAGCAGCTGAATGAGCAGCAGATCCTTTTCCTCCATAATTTCCTTTTTCAATATATTTTTTAGCATTGTCCCAAGCTCCTCCGGTATTTGAAGAAGAAATAGCCATTTGAACTCCAGAAATTAATGAGCCTGTTAATAATCCAGATAATGCTTTTATTCCAAATAAAAATCCAAATACAATTGGAGTAAAAATTACTAAAATCCCAGGTAGAATCATTTCTTTTAAAGATGCTTGTGTAGAAATTTCTACACATCTTTTATAATCAGGTTTTACATTTCCTTGCATAATACCTGGATTTTCTCTGAATTGTCTTCTAACCTCTTCTACCATTTCTTGAGCTGCTTTTCCAACTGATTTCATCGTCATAGCGGAAAATATATATGGAAGCATTGCACCAATCAACAATCCAAAGAAAGTAAATGAATCTAAAATATTAATTCCTTGATATCCTAATCCAGCTCGTGAAACAAATGCTCCAAAAAGAGCAAGAGAAACTAAAGCAGCAGAACCAATAGCAAATCCTTTACCAATAGCAGCAGTAGTATTTCCAGCGGCATCTAATGCATCAGTTTTTGCTCTAACTGATTCATCAAAACCAACCATTTCAGCAATACCACCAGCATTATCTGAAATTGGACCATAAACATCAATTGTTAAACCAATTGTTAAAGTCGATAACATACCAAGGGCAGCAAGTGCAATTCCAAACATACTTGCTAATTGAAAACTAATTAAAATAGTAATAGCTAAAAAAATAACTGGTACTATGGTAGAAAAATTTCCAAGAGCTAATCCATAAATAATATTAACAGCAGCCCCTTTATCACAAACACTTGCTAACTCTCTAACCGGGTAATGACTATGACTAGTCATATACTCAGTAAAATAACCAATAATTAATCCAGACCATAAACCGCAAATGATAGAAATAAAAGCACCTGTATTAGTAGCTTTGTGCGAACACCAGGATGGCATATCATCATCCCAAATAAAATTTGAATCTGTGATATTATCAGATAATTCAACACAAAATTTTGATGGTAAAAATAAATACGAAATCATCGCAATTAAAGGTGTTGTTAATAATGTTGACATAATTAATTGAATTTTTAATGATTTTTCAATATCTGCTTCTTTTTTTACTTTATAAAAAATTGGTATTAAAGCAGTCAAAAATCCACTAAATATTCCGACACTTGTAATTAATAATGGAAATAATAACGAACCCCAATATTTATTCAAATCTGGACTCATAGAAGCAATGACTAAAGCAGCACAAGTTGCCTCAGCAAATGAACCAAAAAGGTCAGCACCCATTCCAGCGACATCACCTACATTATCTCCAACATTATCAGCAATTACTGCTGGATTTCTTGGATCATCTTCTGGAATTCCTTGTTCAACTTTACCAACCAAATCAGCACCAACATCTGCCGCTTTAGTATAAATACCTCCACCAACACGACCAAATAATGCGATTGACGAACCACCTAAACCATATCCAGCAATACATTCAAATAAAGCTTGTCCATTTCCTAGAACAGTTAAATCCCAATACAAATGATACAAATTAATTATTACATATAAAATTAATAAACCAAGAGAACAAAGACAAAATCCCATAACTGCTCCACCACTAAAAGCAGTGTTAAATGCCGCTCCCCATCCACGTGTAGCACTAATAGTTGTTCGTGCGTTTGTATAAACTGCGATTCTCATTCCAATATATCCAGATAACATAGAAGTAAGACCACCAACAACAAAAGAACCTGCGGTTAATCCTCCACGGATCCAACATGAACCATCTGTGGATTGAAGAATACCATCAATAATTTTAGATTTACCACAATTTCCAGCACTTCCAACTAAAATAGTAATTATTCCAGCAAACAAAATAATAAATATATACATGTATTTGAATTCTTCTTTTAAAAATGCAGCAGCACCTTCCGAAATTGCTTCATATACATTAATCAATTTTTCTCTATCCCATCTTTGATTTTCTAATAATTCAAAAGAATGTCCATATTCATAAATTTTAATTTTTCGGATTTTTAAATACTGATATAAAGCAAATAAAAGTCCAAGAATACCAGAAGTACAAATTAATATAGTAATATATTTGTCACCAAGTATTGGTGCAATAGGAGAATAATCAATAGAGTTCATTTTTAATATTTATATTTTAATATCTTTAATCCATTTTAATCAATTTTTAATTTAATTTTATATAATTAAATTAAAAATATTTAACTATTATGTTCTAATTTATTTCATTATTTAACTTCATTAAATATAAAACTTGATATCTTTTTTTAGAACCATTCCAATATTGTTTATTATGTTGATGTAAATATTCTTTAATTTCTTTTACACTATTATTCATCAATCGATTATATGTTTCATAAATTTTTTGAAAATCTGCTTCATCAGTACTCATTTCCATTAATTTTGCGTAAATTTTTTTTCTAATAATTCTTTGTTTTAATTTAGTTGGAGTTAGAGTTGGATTCATTTCAAGTTAGATACTAATAATTTATAGTATTAAAAAATCTTTAAATCTATTTTTTAATAAAACAATATACAGAATATAATTTTTTATTATTCTTCATTACAATAAATTCTCTTCTATTATTTCAATAATTTTTGGAATATTAATTTTAAAATGCTTATCACGATTTTTATAAATATTTTTTTTATCTATATCTCGTATATCGTCATTCTCATATTGATAAATATTTATGTCAGATCTTTCTAAATATTTTTGATATATAACAGGAAAATCATAAATAAAAGAAAAACCTTTAGGATTTATCATTAAACATAATGATTTTGAAGGAATAAAAAATGAAGATATTATACCAGCTCCATGCGGTGAAATGAATAAAGATACATTATTTAATAAATCTAATTCATCTTTTAAATTAAATTTCTCAAATTTAATTAATTCAACATTATTAAATCGCGAATTTAATATATTTACCAATTGACTTTCATTTCTAACTCTACGATGTTTAGCATTTTTTCTAGATAAAATTACAATTTTATCTGGATTTTTATTTTCTTCAATATTATAAAATTTAAAATATATTTTTTTAATTAATTGAACAAATTTTTTATTTATCGATTCATCAATCATTTCATGATTTTCATATTTATGCCAATTTGAAAAAGAAATTGATTTCCCTAGTCCTAATGTACTAATAACAACATCAGTAAATAATGTTTTATCTGGATAATAAGATAAAAATTTAACTTCATGTTGTGTATATGGTAAAAAATATTCACGATGTTTATTAATAATTGTTTGTTGTTTATTACTTTCTTCATGTGATCTTAAAAAAATAATATAATTATCACGATTAATATTCATAGTAGAGTTTTTTAAAATCTGTTGATCAATAAATATCATTTTAATTACAGGAATTAAATTATCTATAAAAAAATGTCCTATATTATCTAATGACATAGCTTTATATAAATAAACTTTTTTAGAAATAGTATTTCTTGGTTGAATATTTTTTGAATTTTTTTCAAAAAGAATTTTACAATCATTTGGGAAAATTAATCCATTATTATTATATAAAAATTCCTCATTAATTATATTTTGATCACCATATCTGTTTTTTTTCTTTGTTTTTTGTATTTTATTATACAAAATATTTTTACAATTATAAATATTTATGGGATTTCTTCTAATTTCATACGGGATACTCCTAGAATCTAATGTATTAAAGTTTGATAGATAACTCATTTATATTTATTTACTCTATATATAATTATATAGTAATTAAACATATGAATACTATAGAAGTTTCATTAAAAAATATATATGGAAAAGTTGTTTGTAAATCTGATTCAATTGATACAAAATTTGGCCAATATCCAAGAATTGGTTGGGTTAATATAAATGGTCAAACTATGAAGAGACGAAATATAAAATATAAAATTATAAAATTAGAAGAATCTCCACAATATGAATTTTTATGTGAAAATACAAATTATTATAAAGAATATATGAATGTGACTGGATGGATAAGTGGATATGGAAGAGAGAGAAAAAATGCAGTTAAAAATTTTGAAAATTTAATAAAAAACTTTGATGAAAAAAAAATGACACAAATAGATTGTGTTATTGAAGATGGTAAATATGTTTTAGTAGATGGATTACATAGATGTTCAATAATGTTTTATGAAAATAAAGATAAATTAATTAAAATAAATATAATTAGATGTAAAGATTTTATATCATTACCGCGTAAATAAATATAATTGTCTTCCATGATTACTTGGATCATCATAAGAATGTTCACTAATTATTTTAACACTTGTATATAAACTTTTTAATAATTGTAACTGAGGTACTGCTTCCCTCCTATTATTTGCTTCATAGAACATAGTATCTGATAATTTAGAAGCAAATGTATATAATCTTTTCCATTCTTTAACCCAAGAACCCATTGATAATACAATAACTGCGTCAATTTTTCTTTCTGATGGAATATAATTATTTACAATATTAATATCATGTTTATCAAAATCACATACATAAAAACTTAAATCATATTTATAATAATTATTTAAAGCATTTGCACAATTAATACATCTTGGGTCATAATCCAATCCAATACCGGATTTTACACTTTTACCTAATTGCATCAATAATCCACCAGTATTACAACCAAAATCAATAATATTTTTATTTTTAAAATCAAAATGTTGTTTCATAATATCAAAACGAATTTTATTATTTCGTTGCCCTTTTACTTCATATTGTCCAAAATTTAATGTGTGATAAGCGGCTGGAAATGCTTCCCCATTTGGGAAATTACGTATTCCATATGATTGTTTCGTATGTTTACATAAATTGTTAATTTTATTACAATTAGATTGATTAAACATTGTATAATTCTTATTTGTATAAATATATATTATAATAAAAATTATACCGAGTACAAAAATATAATTATATGTGTTATTAAATATAGAGACAAATGTCTAAAGATACAAAAAAAATTAGGATAATTAAATATAAAAATCCAGAAATTTATGATGTTTTAGATAAAATTCCATTATTTAATGGAATGAGAAATCATCATTTTGGTGAAATTGTCCGATTTAAGAACAATTCGCTTGCCCAAATTATTAGAAAAAGAAAAACAGGTAGAAAAGCATTAGTATTTATTAGTTCTAAAAATGCATCAAATTTAACAAAATTAATTTATCATCAGAGAATGAAATATATAAATTGGCCAAAATTAACTGATAAAAATTTTAGTTCTAAAATAAAAAAAATTTTTGAAGATTTACATTATACTAAACCAACAAATACTTACGTAAATAAGGAAGCGTGTAATGCGACATATGGAAAAATTAAATTAGGATTTTATCAAAAAATTGTAAGTTCTTATTTAATATATGGTCCATATAGAGGATTATTAGCATGGCATGGACTGGGCTCAGGAAAAACATGTACTTCAATTGATGTATTAAATTCTTTTATATTAAAAGTTCATTTTAATAATGAGTTTTCAAATAGTATTTTGTCAAATAAAAATAAAGATGAATTAGATATTCCAATATCACCAAAAAAAATATATGTTGTAATTCCACCAGTTAAATCATTAGAAGAAAATTACCGAATGGAGATATCTAAAACTTGCCCATCAATAATTAAAGATTTTGTTGAAAATTCGCAATTTAATAAAGATGGTTCAAGACCAAAAAAAGATCCAACAAATAGAATTATTAATAAATATGTTAAAATTATTTCCTATGTTTCATTATCAAATAGAGTTAAAAAAGGAATTATTAAATTAGATAATTCTCTATTTATATTAGACGAAAGTCATAATTTATTATATCCAGCAAAACGATACAAACAAGAATACGATTACTTAGTAACAAAACTAAAAAGTGCTAAAAATATAAAAATATTATTATTAACTGCTACTCCAATTTTTAAATCCATAACAGATTTACCACGTCTTATTAATATAATGAAATATAAAGATGAAAAACAACTTCCCGAAACAGAAGATAAATTTAATAATAAGTATTATAATGTTTTTGGACAACTAAAAAGCAAGAAATTATCAAATGATGTAAAAGGATATATTAGTTTTTTTGATATTGAAGATGACATTTCACTTTTTGCAATTAAAAAAATGATGAAACCATATATTACAAAAGTTGACGAAGATCATTTTTCACGATGGGAAAAAACACATGAAAGAGAACAAAAAAAATATGAAATTATTAACTCTAATGACATTTATGATAAAAATTTTAGAAATGAAAAATTTACAAATGCTGTATCTGGATATTATAAAAAATCATCAGCAATGAGCAATTTACCTTCAGTATATTCGCGAAAAGGTATATATCCAGCAAAATTCCATCGTTTATTAAAAAATATTGAAAAATACGATAAAGAAAAACATTTTATTATATCTCGTCATAAAGCTGCTGGAGCAAATGGTATAGGTTTTTTCCTAGAAACAAAAGGATGGAATAGATTAAGTAATAATAAAAATGATCATGGAACAAAAAAACCAATCACAAAAATACAAATTGTTCAAAAATTATCCGATTTGGATGAAAAATTAAAAATAAAGACAATTACTCAAAATAATTATGATAAAAAAAGAGAAAAACTTTTTAAAAATTTTGAAGGAACTTCTTATAAAAGTTTCTTAATATTTAATAGTTCAAGTACTGCCAAAGCAATTAGCCAGGGAAGAAAATTTTATAATACAGAAGAAAATACTGATGGTAAATATGCTCGTATATTTATAGGAGATGAAAAATTTTCAGAAGGTGTTTCACTAAGTGATACATTACATGTCCATTTATTTGAACCATTTTATTCTCTACAAGGCGAAAAACAAGCAATTGCTCGTGCTGTAAGAAAATGTTCCCATAAACGTCTTCCATATAAAGATAGAGTTGTCAAAATTCATAAATATTATAATAAAAATATGACAGATGACTTTATTTCTAAGTATGCTTTAAAAAAACAAGAAGTTTTACAAAAAATTATAAATAGTACAATTTTTGGAGCGTTAGAAAACTAAAAGAAAAGAATTTATCAAAATTATAATATAATGGATAATAAACTTTTGATAAATCTTACTGAAAAAATCGACAAATTACAAAATAGTATTGATAAATTACAAAAAGAAATAGAAAAAATGAATTTAAATCAAAACAAAATGGCACAACATATTGATTTTGTAGAAAATATATATGAAAATGTTAAACATCCATTAGGATATGTTTGTCATAAAATCTCTTCTGTTATAGGAAATGAAATTGAAAATCCAAATGCTTTACCAAGTATTCAAAATGGTGATTAAATTATTACAAAAAACTAGTACTAATATCTTTTTTCGCTAATTTACCATTACAATTAATAAGTTCAATAATTTCAATTGGTGAATTTTTTATCTCATTTTGATGTTTCATTAAATCACATTTTAATTTGTAATAAATTTCAAAAAAATTTTCATCAATTATATCATTATCATTTAACATATTATCAATCGTAGATGATATTTCAGTAATTTTTTTTAATTTTTTATCATTATTAGCATTTAATACCTTTATTTCAATATTAACAAATCTATTATTTATATTTTCTAAATATTTTTCTACAATTAATAAATACTTCAATCCCTTTTTATAATAATTTATTCTATTTGATAAAATAGAACTTTTAAAATCAGATATTGATTTTAATTTATCTAATGAATCATAATAAATTTTTTCATTTATATCATCAACTAATTTTGGTTGATAATTATTAATATCTTTTATTATATGACAATACAAATTTAATTCATTACATACATCTTCATATAATTTTAAAAAATTTGAATCATATATATCAAGTTTTTGAATTTTATTCAAAATTTTCTTTATAAAATTACCCTTTTCTATAGATATACTTTTGTATTCTTTATTTTTTGATATTTTCTTTATTTTATCTAATTCTTTTTGAAACAAATCTAATTTATTTTGCTGTTTCTTCTTTTTCTTTTTCTTATCTACAATAATCATACTATCTGTTATATTTGAAAACATGACATCAATTGAACCATCTTCGAAAATTAATGTACTAATTTTACCTTCTAAATTTTTTGCATCTTTCACAGATGTTATTTCCTTATCTTCATAAAAAATTGTAGAAAATTTAGAAATATCAAATGATTTTAATTTATGTCTTTCCATTTGTATTTTTGAATTAATAATTTGATTTAAAAAACGATTATTTATAGTATATTCCTTATTTATATCAATCGCAGGACTTTTTAAAAAATATCTATTTTGATAACTATCAATATTATGTTTTACTTTTTGTATTATATTTTGCTTTAGACGATTTAAATTTTTAGACAATTGTGATAAATTATTACGAATTTTTTTTTTATCTTGTGTAATAATTTCAGCAGCAGCTGTAGGCGTTGGAGCAATTTTATCTGCTACAAAATCACATAGAGTAGTATCTCGTTGATGACCAATAGCACTAATTATTGGAATTTTTGAATCAAATACACCTTCTATTACTTTTTCACTATTAAATCCCCACAAATCTTCAATTGAACCACCACCACGTGTAATAATTATTAAATCTAATTTTTTATATCTATTTAAATCTGCTATAGCCTGTTTAATATCGGCATCACAATCTATACCTTGAACTTTAGTATTTCGTATTATTATACTATTACCATAACTTCTTCTTTTAATGACAGATATAATATCGGTTATTGCTGCCCCGTGTCTAGCTGTAATTATTCCAATTCTTTTATTATTCTCTTTTATCTTTTTTTTCTTATCATCATCAAAATAACCTAATTTTTCATACTTTGATTCTAATTCTTTATATTGTATATAAAAATTACTTTCTTCTTTTTTACATATCTTTATACCCTGAACTAATAAAGAAATTGTATTTTTTTGTTCATAATGTGTTAATTTACATATTATTTTTACAATATCACCATTCTTTATTACAGGAAATCCTTTTCGTGTTGAATACCAAGAAATACAACTAATTGTCGTATTATCTTCTTCATCTCTTAAATCAAAATATAAATTTCCATTAAATTTTGGATTACGATAATTAGTTACTTCACCCTTAATAAAAAAAGTATTTTGACAACAATCTCGTAATGAATTTGAGATTTCCTGAGTTATTTGAGAAATTGATTTATATTGATTCTTCTTTTTTGTTTTTTTTTTAGAAATACTCATTATAATATTATGAAATATTTTCTAATTATTATTTTAATTTACACCTAAATATTTAAATGGTTTTCTTAATTTTTACGTAAAGTATTATGTAAACACCATTCATAAGCATTTTGAAATAATACAAACCAGGGAGAATAATTTGTATTGACTAAACTTTTTTCAAAATACTGAGGAGACCATGGTAATTGCCACTTCAAAAAAGTTCTTTCAGGATGAGGCATCATTGCTAAATGACGACCATTTTTGGAACAAATCGCAGCAACACCATTTAATGAACCATTTGGATTTTCAGGATATGTTTCAGTCACTAATGATTTATTATTAACATATTTTATTGGAGTATATGCATCATTGAATTCTTTATCAAATCTACCTTCACCATGGGCAACCCATACACCCATTATCAAATCTTCCATACCTTTTAACATAATAGCATGTGATTTTGAAATTTTAATAGTTGAAAAGCGAGACTCAAAACGTTTTGATAAATTTTGTTTTAATTTAAATTCTTTATCACCAACATAACCTAATAATGTCATAAGCTGACAACCATTACATACCCCAAAACTAAAAGTATCTGACCTATTATAAAAATCATTAAATTGTTTTCGTATTTTTAAATTATTTACTATTACATTATACCATCCAATTGATGATCCCAAACAATCAGAATAACTAAACCCACCAACAAATGCTATTCCTCGAAAATTACTAAGTAAATTTTCATTATTTAATAAATCTTGAGTAGTAACATCCCATGTTTCAAAACCAGCCATATGAAATGCAGAAGCCATTTCTCGTTCTCCATTAGAACCCTCTTCTCGTAATATAGCAATTTTAAAAGATATATCAGGAATATGATGATTTATTAAACGTTGTACAATTGGAGAAGAACAATTATAAGAAATATCTGTCATATTTAATAAAGATATCATTTCTGATCGAGCTAAAGATTCTCCTATTTGTTTAATTTCTAAAGCAAAACTAGTTTTTTCCCATAATTCTTGATAATATTTAACTGAATTATACAATAATTGTCGTTTATTACAATTAACATTTATTATAGATTTAGCAGTTGTTTTACCAATTTTATAGGTTGGTACATATTTGGATAATTCTGTAATCAAATCTGAAACATATTCATCTTCAATTTCAATTACTAATCCTAATTCCTCATTTAATAAATAATCTGTGGGATTTCCTTCAAATGATATGTTGAAACCAATTCCAGATGATATTGACATTTCTAACAAAGTTGTTATTAATCCACCATCACTTCTATCATGCCCTGATAAAATTTTACCATTTTGAATATATTCTTGTATTATATTAAAAACTTCAACAAAATTTAATGGATTTTCAAAATCAGGAGATTCCGAACCGATTTGATTATAAACCTGACATATAGAAGAACCACCAAATCTATTTTTACCATATCCTAAATCAACATAAACTATATTAGTTTTACTATGTTTGAAATTTGGTGTAACCTTTTTATAAATATTTGGACAAGGAGCATAACTCGATAATACTAATGTTCGTGGTGATTTTATTCTCTTATTGTCAATAGATACATACATAGAAACACTATCTTTACCACCATCAATTCCAATTTTTAATTTCCCTAATAAATTACTTAATGATTTAACCGCACAATATAAATGATAATTTTCCTCTTCTATTTTAGCAGGCCACATCCAATTACCAGATAATTTTATATCTGTAAATTGTGTTATTTTTACCCACATTAAATTCGTTAAACATTCTCCTACAACCATTCTTGCCATAATAGCAGGATTTAATAAACCCTTTATTGGTTGTTCCCCAATAGATGATGCTACTCCTTTAATATCCATATGACTCTGAGCTACTAAGGCAAAATTTGATAATGGAGTATGAAATGGTCCAATACATTGTTGTTGTGCAATTAAACCTGTTACACTACGATCTACTTTATTTGTTAAAAAACGCTTCGAACCAACTGATAATAATTTTAAAACTTTTTCTAAAGCAGTTGAAAAATTTATATTTGAATGGTCAAATTTATTCAAATTTATCGTTTCTGTTTTCATCTTAAATTCCTTTTGAGGAATATTTCCCAATACTCTATCAATATCCAAGTCAATTGGAACTTTTATATCTTTATTCTTACTATCTCTTACCCTAACTCTACTATTATCTGTAATTGTTCCTACACAACTAAATCCTACTTTTTCTCTTATACATAAATTTTCTATATAACCTAAATTTTTTTCTTCAACTAAAATAGTTATCTGCTCCTGATACTCCGCACACCATGTTTCTAATGTTGATAGACTTGTATCACCAAGTGTAACATTATCTAAATTAATATCAGCACCACACGGTTCTATTATCTCCTTCGTCACATTCGCCATTCCACCAGCCCCTTGATCATGTATTGATACAATTGGATTAACTCCTAACAAATCTACACACGCTCTAACAACACGAGAAACTTTATTTTCCATTTCCGCATCTCCTCTCTGAACAGCATCTTGATAAATAGACAAATTTTTTATTGATTGTAAATTACTTGACGCAGAACTACCACCCAAACCAATTCTATATGCCGCACCACCAATACGAACAATTTTCATCCCCTTTTTTGGAATATTTTTACGTAAATGCTCGTCATAAATAAAACCTATTCCACCAGTAAACATAATTGGTTTAATCCATTCAATCCTTTCTTGATTTATATTTTGACCAAAAGATCTAGCAAAACCTAAAATAATTGGTTCTCCTATCTTGTTACCATAATCCGATGCCCCATTACTTGCTTCTATTAAAATTTTATCAGCTGGTAAAATAAAACCTTCTTTAAATTCACCATCTTCCCATTCTAAATTATAATTATCTAAATTTAAATTACCCACACAATAACCAGCAGTTCCTGCTATATTCAATCCACCTCGACCAACACATAAATTATCCCTTATCCTTCCACCAACTCCTGTAGCTGCTGCTGGAAAAGGACAAATTGCCGTTGGAAAATTATGAGTCTCTGCTTTTAATGTAAAATTCATTACTATATCTTTTTCTATAAATTTAGATGAAAACAAATTTCTTTCTGGACATAAAGTTCGAATTTTATAACCTCTAATAGCACTCGCATTATCTGAAAACGCAATTAAACTATTATTTTTATTATTTTTTAAAGGTTCTTTAATCAAATCCATTAAACTATGTGGTAAAATATTACCATCCAATCTCAATTTTCCACGAAATAACCAATGACGACAATGTTCACTATTTGATTGAGATAAATCAAATAATTCTACATTTGTAGGATTCCTCTTTAATTCGTCATAAAATATATGACTATATAATTTAATATCCTCATCATCAAATCCTAATGAAAATGTCTTATTAAATTGATTTATATTGTCTTTTGAAATATAAAAAGGCTCTTCACGCTTTTTTACAAATTTTAATGTATCTTTATCATATACACATTCAGACATTATATCATATTCAACTAACTTATGATATAAATGCGTTCGCTCAATACTTGATATACACATAATATTACTACTTTCTAAAATTTTAAGAACATTAGTACACCATGCTGTTTTAAAATTTGGTTTTGGACCAACTTCAAAACAAGTCGGATATTTATTGATTTTAGTATCTGATAAATTATATATAATTTTTGATAATTTTTCTTTAATAGTAGAATATTTTTCTAAACTATTGACATAATATTTATATCCAATTAAATTAGATTTTCTTTCATTCAAATAATGATAAAATATATGAGTGTTCATCTATGCTTTAAATATAATTTTAATTCTTTATATTTAACAAAATAACATTATATTTAAATATAAATAAAATTTATAATGGCTAATATCATTGACGGAAAACAATTAAGTAAAATATTACAAAAAAAAATCAAATCTGAAGTTGATTCTTTTTTTGATAAATCCAAAAGATATCCATTAATGGTATTGATTCAGGTTGGGGAAAATACCGAATCATCATCATATATTAGATTAAAAATGAAGGCATGCGATAGAGCTGGAATTTTACATCAACATATAACTTATAGTGAAAATATTACTACTGATTGTATAATTAATTCTATTAATTCATATAATAAACTTGATAATTATGATGGAATTCTCGTTCAATTACCACTACCAAAACATTTAAATCAAGAACTTATTATGGAATCCATAAATCCAAATAAAGATGTTGATGGATTTCATTCTACAAATATATCAAAATTACTATCTGGAAATGATATTAATACATTTATGATTCCACCAACACCAATGGGATGTTTACAACTTATAAAACATGCTGATATCCCTCTTGTTGGAAAACATGTTGTAATCATTGGAAGAAGTAATCTTGTTGGAAAACCATTAGCATCATTATTATTATCATTTGATGCTACTATTACTATATGCCATTCAAAAACTAGAAATATTAAAAATATTACAAAAAATGCTGATATATTAATAGTTGCGGTTGGTACCCCCCATATGGTTAAAGAAGATTGGATTAAACCAGGAGCATGTGTTATTGATGTAGGTATTACTTATCTTGATGATAATACAACTAAACGAGGATATAAGATATATGGTGATGTTGATTTTGAAAATGTAAAAAAAATAGCCGGCCATATAACAACAGTTCCTGGCGGAGTTGGACCAATGACTATTACAATGCTTTTATATAACGTACTTAAAAGTGCTAAAAATACTATTTAAGAATTTAAAAGATACATATCTTTATACCAAATCAATGAATAAACTAGCTTTATTTAGTGTATCTAATAAAACAGATGTTTCTAAATTCGGTAAATTTTTAATTAACAAAGGTTACAAAATATTATCAACTGGAGGAACTTATAAAACATTAGTTAATAGTCATGGAACAGATAGCATTATTAAAATTAGTGATTATACAAACTTTAATGAAGTACTAGGAGGAAGAGTAAAAACACTACATCCTAAAATCCATTCTGGATTATTATCCGATAATACTAATCCAGAACATTTGGCTGATATGGTTAATAATGATTATAATTTTATTAATATTGTTGTTGTTAATTTATATCCATTTAAACAAACTGTAAGTAATCCTGATGTAACTGAAGATGAAGCAATTGAAAATATTGATATTGGGGGGCATACTTTAATAAGAGCTTCCTCTAAAAATTACAAAAGGGTATTAATTATTACAGAACCAAGTGATTACGAATATATTACAAAAAATTGGAATGAAATTGATGTTAAATTTAGAAAAAATATGGCAAAAAAAGCATTACATCATATTACTAAATATGACATGGCAATTTCTGGTTATTTTAATAAAAATATTACATATAGGCACTATACAGAGCATATACCTTTAAAGTATGGATGTAATCCACATCAAAATATTTCATCAATTTGTGCGATTAATGATAATTTACCAATTAAAATGTTAAATGGAACTCCTGGATATATTAATCTTTTAGATGCATTAGGTTCTTGGCAACTTGTAAGTGAAATTGAAAAAACTACTGGTATTATTGCTGCAGCATCATTTAAACATACCGCACCTGCTGGAGTATCTATTAATAAACCATTAACTGATTTAATGAAAAAAATTTATGGAGTCGAAAATTATGATTTAACACCATGTTCAACCGCATTCATACGAGCAAGAAATTCAGATCCAATGTCATCATTTGGAGATTTTATTGCTATTAGTGGCATTGTTGATAAAACTACTGCTCTTTTAATTAAAAGAGAAGTTTCTGATGGCATCATTGCTGCTGGGTATACAGATGACGCATTAGATATATTAAAAGCAAAAAGACGCGGGAGATATTTAGTAATTCAAGCAGATAAATCTTATATTAATTTAGAAAATAAAGAATTTAGAGAAATGTTTGGAATTACACTTATGCAGAAACCAAATACTATGCCTGTTGGAAAAAATTGTTTTGAAAATATTCAAACTGAAAAAAAAATAATACCAGAAGATTCTCGATTAGATATGATAATTGCAAATATTACATTAAAATATACACCTTCTAATTCAGTATCATATGCTACAGATGGACAAGTTATTGGTATTGGGGCAGGACAACAAAATAGAGTAGATTGTGTTAAACTTGCTGGCGATAAAGCTCTTAAATGGATATTACGCCAACATCCAAAAACAATTAACTTATTTAATTATTTTAAATCAACAACAAAAAGACAAGAAAAAATTAATTGTTGTATGCAATATATAAATGGTAATTTTTCAAAAATAGAATTTAATGATTGGTTAAGTAAATTTAATTCTGAATTTGAATATAATGAATTAACTGATGGCGAAAAAAATGAATTTATAAAAAATTTCCATCACGAATTAAGTCTATCATCTGATGCTTTCTTTCCATTTAGAGATAATATTGATGAATGTGCTAAAAGAAATGTAAAATATATAATTCAACCGGGTGGAAGTATTGCCGATAAAAGAATAATTAGTGCTTGTAATGATTATAATATTGCTATGGCAATGACTGGAATTAGATTATTTCAACATTAAAACATGAATAACAATTTAAATTTAAATTTATTTATTAAATAAATTTAAATGGAAATAAAAATATTACAACCAAATGATTTTCATCATCATTTACGAGATAAAGAATTATTACATTTTAATGTAAAACATTGTTTTAATAAATTTAGAAATGTTATTGTTATGCCAAATCTAATTCCACCAATTATTACTATCCATCAAGCATTAAATTATCGTAAAAGAATAAATAAATATAATACAAAAAATGGAAATCCATTAATGACATTATATTTGAATGAAAATATAAATATTGAAGATATTCGTAAATTTAAACACCATCCAGAAATGATTGGTATTAAATATTATCCAAAAAATGTTACTACTAATTCTCAAAATGGAATTAATAATATTAAAAACATCTTTTTTATATTAAAAATAATGGAAGAAGAAGATATACCATTATTAATACATGGTGAAACAAATAATTCAAAAATAGATATTTTCAAAAAAGAAGAATTTTTTATAAAAAATGAATTATTAATAATTATCAAAAATTTTCCGTTACATTAACCTTTCTTAACATTAATTAATTAACATTAAGAGGTCTTAGGACACGTAACCTGCCCTGATATTTAATTGTTTGAAAAGTATCAATTAATTTTTTTATTTTTTTCATTAATAAATTAGAACTATGATATCTGTAACCATATTTTGTGTTCTGTCTTCTTATAAGAGTATTTAATTTAATATAAAAACTATATGGCATAGGACTACTTTCAATTCCTTCAATATAATTTAAATATGTAAATACTTCATCTGGATTTTGTTTAATTGCCTTATCAATTATTTTTTTCGTTAATTTACTATTAATATCTAAAAACTTCCTTTTTACATATTTTTTATATGATTTATCAAATTCTTCATCAATTCCGAACTTATAATCAACCATATTGGTAATTTGTGTCTTTCTATTTTTAGTCTTTACATGCAGAGAACCCGTTAATATTAATATTTTATCATTATATCTCTTAATTAATTTCATTATTTTTTCTAAATACATCTCAATCCATTCTTCTGTTTCTAAAGCTTTATGAATATTAGAAATAGATTTATATTTTTTTTTTATTAAATTTGTTTTAATATCATCAGTATCAATTACTACAATTTTTCCTTCATAAATTTTCTTTAATTTATTACCTATAGTTGTTTTTCCTGAACCACCACTTCCTGCAATATGAATAATCATTATTATATATTATATTATAATATATAATAAAATATATAATAAAATATCAAATGAAGTACGTAAAATTATATATTAATAATATTTTTGGCAAAGATATATCGTCTATAATGATTAATTATCTTACATTTGAATGTAAAACTTGTGATACTAATATTTTCATGTTTACAAGTGATGACATAATTATTTGCCAAACATGTAAAATAGAATTTTGTACAAATTGTAAATTACAAAAAACATGTTGTCAAGGAAAATCTTGTTCACAAGATTTTATAAAATATTGTAAGAAATGTTTTATGTAAAATAAATATTAAAAACGATTTCTGAACCATTTAAATAAATTTATATATATTTTAAATATGGCTAATACTATATCACATTATACTTTTTACTTAGTTGGAGATAGAGGAGTAGGTAAAACAAGTTATCTACAACGTCTTACTACAGGTCATTTTATGCAACAAAATCAAAATATTGAAGAATATTTTACATATGATGCTAGTTTTAATACTAATTATGGTCGTAAAAACGTTTCATTTGTAGAATTAAATGAATGCGATAATTTTGATTGTGATGGTGTAATATTTATGTTTGATAAAACTAAAATGAATACACTAAATAATATTGAAAAAATAATGGAAGAACATTCACAATATATTGATAATTTTGTATTATGTGGTAATAAATCTGATTTAAAAAATCAATGTCTATCATCAGATAGTGATTTTAAAAATTACCCAAATATTCCAAAAAAAAAAAATTATTATGATATATCTGTTCGTTCATTAAATAATTTTGAAAAACCAATTTTATCACTTTTACAACAAATACAAACTAATAATAATATTAATGGAAATAATTTAATCTTTATACCAAATCATATCAATGCTGCCGATTTTTTAGTATAAATTAATTATAATATTTTAGGACTTGAAATATTATTCAATCTATAAGATACCGTTACATTAACAATGTGTATTTAAAAGTTGATATATTTTTGTTAAATCTTCATTTTCAGGTACTTCAACATTATTACTTAATATTTGCCGTACAGGAATAATTTTATCATAAAATTTATAATTACAAGCCTCACGTAACATTAAAACTTTACCCTCTATTGATAAACCAGCATATAATCCCTTACTTTTTGAATAACTATACATCGGTTCTACGCCACGCGTTGTTAAACCTAATGCAACTTCCATATCTCTTCCTAGTGGTCCAACGGAAATCGAAGCTTCTCCCCCTAATGTTACTTGATTACTTTTCATAAATTGTTGAACAGCATCATCAGTATTTAATACAATTATTACATCTACTTTTTCTAATCCCAATTGTAATCCTATACTTAATCCACATATACTAATCGCAGAAGGACCAGACCATTTTTGTTCTTCTTGTAAAGTATTATCTTCGGAAACATTATCTTGTTTTATTAAAATAATACCAGTTCCAATAGAACCATTAATTATTAATCCAGTTTTAACAATTGTCAATATAACAATGCCTTTCGCATCCTTTAATATTTGTTTAGGTATTTGTTCATCAACTTGAAACATATCCGGATTTATATATTCTTCTAAAGATTGACAAGATTGCTTTAAAATACCTTCCATACTTGTTCTATTTTCAAACATTGAAATTAAATTATTTATATTCATATTAAATTGTAATAATAATTATTAATAATATATTTTTTTTATATTAAAATATGTTAATTAATTAATTAATAAAAAAAAAAATCGATTTAGTAATTGATTAATTATACCATTATTTTATTAAACTTAATATGAAAATGAACAATTTCTATAATTATTATATTTCACTTAAGGTTGAAAATTTTGACCAATCTACTAAATTATGTAATATTTCATTAATCACTTCATCTGAAATTGTGAAATGTGATGTATTATATCATATTGATAATGTTAATGTATTTAAAAATCTGTGTGAAAATTTGAAAAAAGATGAAAATTATTACTTTGAAAAATTTCAAACCAATAAAAATAATTTAAGATTTATTTGTAATAAACATGTTAAAGATATTAATAGTACAATTTTCTCATTAATTCAAGACAATAATGAAAAAATTAGAAACAACAAATTAAAAGAAAAATGTACTTTAAATGAAAAATCTATACAAACAAATTACACTAATGTAAAAACAAATACAACACAAACAAATACAATTTCAGAAACTTTGTCAAATGAATTAATTGTTTTACATAATGATATTGTCCCAAATGTTCCTTGTAATACACCAATTACAATAAATCATATTCAAAATGAATTAAATGATTTAAATTCCCAAACACCCTCAACAGAATTTCATACAATTGATTCTATTAATTTAGGAACACCACCAGTTGAAAAATTAGTTAAACATACTTCTTCTAGTGATAGTTCTTCTGATTCATCCGAAAATGAAAATTATACTACATTAGTAAATCATAAACGAAAAAGACGGAAAAGACCTGTAAGATCTAGAACCTTATGTGTAATTGATACAAGTTCTTCAGATAGTGAAGATGAAACAGTACAACATACTTGGAATGAATGTATAATGGAAATTTTAGATGAATGTCCAAAAACAATACAGAAAATTGGTAATATTATGTCAATGAGATTTCCATCAAAAATGACAGGAAATACTCCATATGACTCCCTTAATGAAAGATGTCAATCTTTAGTAAAAGATGGGCGAGCACAAAGAATAAAATCTGAAAATAATATATTTAAATATTTTGTTTAATTATAATTTAGATTAAAATTAATTATTATTTTATGGACTGAAATAAAATTATAAAATTGAAATAAAAATAAATAAATAACAATAAATATATTTTATCATGATTCAAAACTCAAATAATTATAATAGTCTATCTGATAATATTATTGAAACACCATTTTCAATAATTAAAAAATATAAAAAATATTTTCGTGCTTCTGTTATTATAAGTAGTATTGTAATATTAGCATTAATTATTGCTTTAATATTTACTTCTAATAAACAGATTAAACAATGTTCTAAATGTGACAATAATTATACAGATATTGCTTATTTAGATGATGAAATTAAAAAAAGTATTTTAACAAAAATCAATGATCAAATTGATCCATGTAATGATTTTTATGAATATTCTTGTAGTAATTTACAACTATCAAAAGGAACACAACATATTAGCATATGGGAAGATATGGCTAAAGATATACAAACTAAACAATTTGAAATTTTATCTAAACATTTTGAATTTATTTCACCATATTACGACGAATGTTTAAAAACATCAAATGAAGACATTAGTAATTTTTTGACAAAATACTTAATGGAAATTAATAGTATAACTGATATAAATTTATTTTTACAAAAATTAGGTGATTTAAGACAATCACAAATGGAAAGTTATGTACTTTTTAGTTCTAATATAATGGGGGATTTTCATTACGAAGATCAATATATGTTATATTTATTACCTCAAGAAGTATTTTTAGATTCTTCTACAATTACCAAATTGCTTTTAGAATTAAGTTTTTCTGGAAAAATAATTGAGAATGTTATTTTATTAAATGATAATTTAGAAAAAATTTCTAAATCATATAACACTATTGAAGAAATTATAAATGATACGGAAAGAATGACTGTATCAAGTTTTAAAAATATAACAAATATTCCAATTACTGAATTTTTAAATACATTTGCTACAAATGTTAATGGTAATATTAAAAATATTGAAAAATTAAATATAATAGGATTAGAATATTTTACAAATATGAATAAAATTTTAATAAATACTGATATAGAAACTTTAAAAAGTTATTTAATATTAAATATTTTCATACAATTTCCATTTATATCAAATCAATTTGGAAATAAGAATTATTGTTTGGAATTAACAATAAATGAATTTTCAGATTATTTTTCACATAAATTTATTATTGAAACATTTCCACCCCGTGATAAAATTTATGCCGAAAAACTAGTTGATACAATTTATAAACATATGGGAATTCGTTTAAAAGATGTTAGCTGGTTAGATGAACAAACTAGAGAAGAAGCAATAAATAAATGGGCTTATATTCAAAAAAATATAGCATATGTAAATAAATGGTTAAATTATAGTGATATAAAATTAACAAATGATTTCTTTGAAAATTTTATTCACATTAATAAATTTCAAAATTCTTTGATGATATCAAAAATTGAAGAAACAATTGATAGAAATGAAATGAACAATGATATGATATTAAATGCTGCATATAATCCTACTCAAAATTCAATAAATTTATATTCTGGTCTTATGAGAAAACCTATATTTTCACCAAATCTCCCCTTTATTTTAAATTTAGCTGCTTATGGTTCAGTAATTGGACATGAAATTACACATGGATTTGATAATAATGGTAGAATGTTTGGTAAAAATGGTTCTTATAATAATTGGTGGACTAATAAATCAGAAACTGAATTTACTGAACATACTCAATGTTTAGTAGATCAATATAATGAATATACATTTTGTGAAATGTTTCCAAATGATAAAAATTGTGATATCAAAATGAACGTAAATGGCGAACATACACTTGGAGAAAACATAGCAGATTTAGGAGGAGTTAATTTAGCATTTAATTCATATAAAGAATATGAAACAAAATATGTCCAAAAAGAAGATATTTTACCTGGATATTCTAATGATAAATTATTTTTCATTTATTTTGCTCAAGTTTGGTGTGAAAAACAGACAATAAATTATGCTATTCAATCAAATAGTTTTAAAAATGAACATTCGCCTAATAAATTTAGAGTTAATGGTGTAGTATCTAATATGCCGGAATTTGCTAATGCGTTTCAATGTTCTAATACATCTAAAATGGGCAAATCGTTAACAAATGAAAGATGTGAAGTTTGGTAAATATTTATAATATTCTTGTTGATATTGAACAATCTAACAATTGAATTTTACCCAATAATTCCTTGTCCATATTTGAATCTAATTCAACAATTGTTACACCAATCTCTTTCTGTGTTGATAAAACTTGATTACTTATATTTATATCTTTTAAAATATCATTTATTAATTGTAAAGAACCTGGTTCATTTTTATGAATATTAATAAATCTAGTTCGTCCCGATACTGGTAAATCAATTTCTGGAAAATTAACTGAACCTAATGATGTACCACATTCAATATAATTAATTATTTTATTTGCTACATCTGTTCCAATGCCTATTTGAGCTTCTTCAGTTGATCCTCCCATATGAGGAGTTAATACAGTATTAGGACAATTTTGTAAACAATTTATATAACTATTTGTATTTTTTTTCGGTTCTTCTGGATAAACATCAAAAGCCGCTCCGGCTAAATGTCCATCTTTTAATGCTTTAGACACAACTTCTATATCAATAACCTTACCACGAGAAGCATTAATCAAATATGATCCCTTTTTCATCATCATTATATTATCCTTATTAATCATATTTTTTGTATAATTCGTTAAAGGGACGTGAAATGTTACAAAATCAGATTTTCTAAGTAATTTATTAAATGATTCAATTCTTTTAGCATTATTATATCTCAATTTAGGTATAATATCATAAAATATTACATTCATACCCATATTACTAGCTAATTGAGACAATTGAGTACCAATTGAACCATAACCAACAATACCTAAAGTTTTTTCCCTTAATTCATAACAATTTTTTGAAGTTTTATTCCAAATACCATTATGCATTTCATTATTTTTATCCCCAACTTTTCTTGATAACATAATCATGTAACCAATAACTAATTCAGCTACACTTCTAGTATTTTCAAATGGGGAATTAAATACTGGAATTCCAAGTCTATTAGCACAATCTAAATCTGTTTGATCAGTTCCTATACAAAAATGACCGATTGCTATTAAATTTTTACCATTTTCTAAAATATCCTTTGTTAAACTAGTTTTACTTCTAATACCAATTACATTTATATCCTTTATTTTTTCTTTTAATTCATCATGTGTTAGTTGATTTATTTCTTCTACGTCATATCCTTTATTTCGTAAAATATTAGCAGCTACACTTGAAATTTTATTTAATAGTAAAATCTTTTTTTTATTTTGATTTAACATTTTTAGATTAAGTTATAAACTTACTTATTATTTTTATTTTTATATATAAACCGTTAATTTTATAATTACATATAGGATAAATACAAAAATTAAAATAAAAATTGATATATTATATTAAAAGTAATCAAAAATGGCAGAAAAATTTTACTATCCTAGTGCTCCGCTACAAGAAATGTCAGTGGTAGAACAAAATCAAAGTGATAGTCTTTATCCAAATTTAAATCAACCTGGTTTAGTTTATGATAAAAATATTATTGAATTAGAACAAAGTATTTCAAATATTTTTAAAAAATATAAAATACAAAAAAATGATAAAACATCTTATAAAAATATGATGATTGAAATTGATACAATAACAAGACAATTTAATTCTCATCATAATTTGAATGAAAAAAATGAAATGAAAGACGAAAATCAACAACCACAAAATACTACTTATCATGATTTAAATTTTGAAAAATTTGAACAAAATTTTAAATTATGTCAATATTATTATTCAAAAGGACAACAAGATTTATTTACACACGTAAATATAATTAAAGCAAGAAAAAATGAATTAAAAAATATGAGACAAATACCAGGTCATTTACAACGTCAAGTATATGATGAGATGAAAATGTGCGAATCTTTACATTTAAAACATAAAAATGAATTTGAACATAAATACGGAAAATTCAAAAAATTTAAACAAAAATTAAAAGAAAAAAAGAAACAAGAAAATTTAAGAATTGGTAAATATAAAAATTTTATGAATAAAAGTTTCTAATTTAAAATATAAAAAAAAATCTTTTATAATTAATATAATAAAACAAATGGCTATTCAATCTATATCAGTAAACCATAATGGTAAAAACTATAAAGTTTATAAAGGACAACAAGGAGGTATGTATATTGTTCGTAAAAATAAAAAAGTTTATTTACAAAATGGGGCTGGATTTTTAGGAAATCTAAAATCTAAAGCAGTAAAAGGATTTGCCGCTGTCAAAAATACAGCAAAATCAGCAGTTAATACTGTAGGAAGTACAATTTCGGCTGTAGGACAAAGTATGCCAATAAGTTCTGCAATGCAAGGTATCAAAAGTGTAGGAAGTGCTTTAACCAGTATGGTTGGGGGTTCTATGTATCTTCAAATGAGTGAACAATTTGGCGGACAAGGTATTTCTGTCAGAATTAATGGAAAATATAGAAAAGTATTTACAACCAAAACAGGCAAATTCTATTATAAACAAAATAATAAAAAAGTATATATTAAACAAAACGGAGCCGGATTTGGTGCTTTATTTAAAGGTCTTGCTAAAAAAGCATTACCTTTTGCAAAAAGTATGGGAAGTCAAGTATTTCAACAAGCTATGGCAGCACCAGTAGCATATGCTGCACCAGCAGTAGCACCAGTAGCACCAGCACCACCAGTATATGCACCACCACCAGTATATGCACCACCACCAGTATATGCACCAGCACCAGTAGCACCACCAGTATATGCACCACCACCAGTATATGCACCAGCACCAGTAGCACCAGTAGCAGTAGCACCAGTAGGAGTAGCACCAGTCGCAGTACAAGCAGGAGGAGCTAGAAAAGTTGGCCCAGCATATGTTCTTATGCAAAAAGGTGGAAATGGTTTGAAAGTAAGAAATGGAAGAAAAAATGTTAATATTTTTGTAACAAAAGGGGGAAAATTTTATTATAAAGAAAATGATAAAAAAATCGTTGTTCAAAGAGGAAGTAGTTTCTTTAAAAAGATGGCAGCAAAAGCAGCAAAAGTAGCAGCAGCAGCAGCAGCAGCAGCAGCAAAAAATCCAGCATTAATGGCTGCTGCTCAACAAGCTAAACAAGCAGTTCAACAACAAGCAATGCAAGCAGTTCAACAACAAGCTCAACAAGCAATGGCAACTAATCCTGCACTCGCAGCAGCTGCTCAAACTGCTATGCAAGTAGCAACCCCAATTGTAGCACAAGCTCAACAAGTTCCAGTAGTAGCACCAGTACCACAACCAGTAATGGTACCACAACCAGTAATGGTACCACAAGCAGCTGGTTCCTGTAAAAGAAAAAATTGTCCTTGTGGAAAAAATTGTAAATGTGGAAAAAATTGTAAATGTATAAAAAGAGGCGGTTCCTGTAAAAGAAAAAATTGTCCATGTGGAAAAAATTGTAAATGTGGAAAAAATTGTAAATGTTAAATAATTAAATTATTACATAAATTTTTAGATTATTTTTAATTTTAATTACTAAAATTAAAAATAAATTAATAAAATAAATAAATATTTACCATACAACATGGTATGAATAAAGCGGATGATAGATATTTCTATGACCTCGTGAATATAGAATACAATAACCAATTCCCGCAAGTACAACAATTGTACCTAATATACCTAAACAAATAATACTAAGTATTTCCATTTTAATATTTTAATATTTTAATATATTTAATATATATTACTAAATCTTTATATAAAGATTTAGTATTAATAATAATTATCATAAACCATGTATAAAATACTATTATTTCTTTTCACATTTATTATATCTAATTCTAATTCTGAAATACAAATAAATAAAATAAATAAATTAAATAATTGGGAAAATTGTGGAACTCCATCTGATCATATTCATAACTTAGATATTTCTTATACACCAGAAATAATATCAAAAGGTGATACTATCAATTTAAAAATTAGCGGAAATTTGGATGAAGATGTTACAAGTGGTGAAATTAACTATAAAGTTTTAATTGGAAGATTTCCAGTATATCAAGGAACAATTCAAATTTGTTCTGAATTAAAATGTCCTCTATTAAAAGGACCCTTAACTCTTAGTACATCTAAAAAAGTACCAGATCAAATTATTCCTGGAAAATATGAAATTCAAGTAAAGGGAACAGAACAAAATAGTCAAGAAATTTTTTGTGCAGTAGTCCATATCCAAGTAAAATAATTTCAAAAATATTTACTAATTAATTGTTTTTTATCATGATATGTAGCAACAAAAGATTTAGTTAAATCTTCTTTTTTAAATTTCTTACTTTTTATTTTAATTATAAAAATATTAAAATAAATTGTTATAATAATTGGAAAACTTAAACAATGAAATACATTATGCGAGGATAAGTATCCAAAACATATTATTGATGTAATCGTTATCATTATTCTAGATAAATTTATCTTCGTTACAAAATTCATTATTGTAGTTGATAATAAGATAAAAACTAAAGCATATTTATTAACAGAAACACTTGAAATTAAGGCAAATAGTGAAGATATTATTAAAACATCCCATTCAATAATACAATCTATTATATATATTTGGACTATTTTTGTTATAAATTTAGAAATATCTTTAATACAATCTTTACCAATTTTATTAAATAATATTAATGGTAACAATTCTGTAATAAAACTAGAAAATATATATCCTACATCGGTAATATAAAAAATAATTGGCGATAATATTGTAAATACAATATAATAATTTCCATATGATCTATATTTTCGGATAAATATGGTAGATATTATAGGACATAAAAATCCATGTTTATAAATAATACCAAAAGAACAAAGACATAAGGCTCGCCTAAATGCATTACGAATTTTAGACCAAATTATTTTTAAATATTTACCTAAAAATGATTCTTGAGTATTCTCAGCATATATTTTTATAAATGAATATAATGCATAAGGTTCAAATAAATCATCCCATTCACGATTTTGTAATAACCCAATTATATAATTCTTTCTTTTATTCCGTTTTGTAATAGATTCTTTATCATAAATATTGTTTTTATTACTATTTTTTGATTTAATTCCAAAATATCGCTTTAATAATTTAGTACTAACTAAATAACCACTACTTTCCAAATAATTTAAATAAGAAACTAACAAAAATGTATTTATAAAATTAAAAAAAATTGTTTTATTTTTTAACGTAAATGATAAATATGGTCTAATTTCTAAAAAATCTATTTTAGGATTAATATTCAAATTATTTACTGATATTAAATTGATAATTTTAGCAATATATTTACATATTAAATCCTGAAATAATATTTCTAAATGTAAATCTAAAAAATCCTTAATAATTTTGAATTCATTCGTTTTCATCATATAATTTACAATTTCTGGAAAAATAAATATTAAATATATTACATTTATTATAACTGGATACAAAAACCATAAAACTATATTAAATGTATAACAAAAACATATAATTATCATATAATAAATTATACGATAACTGGATGTATCATCATAAAAAGGATTTTTCCTAGATATTTGAAAATATCTACATATAAATCCACATGAAAATAAAATCCCATCAACTTTTAACATATTTATTATACATAAATGTGTAAAAATTTCGTGATATTCATAATACAAAAAATAGATATAAATAAATACAAATAATTCTATTCCAATATATAATAGTCTATAATTCATAATTATAGTTATATAAAAATACTTTTATTAACTATAATTAATTATTTTTAATATAAATTTGGAAATTAACTAACAAATTTACCTAATCTAACAAATATATCTAAAAGAAATAAAATAAAAATTCCAGTTGCAACATATATTGCTATATCTAATAATTGATCTTCTCGTTTTTTATTTATATATTTTTGAGCATTTCCTTGACCACCAAAATGCTTCTCTAAATATAATCTACATTTTGGACATTGAGCTAAATGTTCAATTAAATGACCACAATCACTATCAGTGTTTGTTTCATTACCAAAACCTTCTATAACTTTATCCTCTTCAAAATCTTCTTCATATAAATTTTCTAAATCTTCATAATTTTCTAATTTATCACTATATTCAGACACAAAATTTTCAACTTCTTCATTAATACTTTCTGGTGAATATTTCTCATTATTATTTAACATACTCTTATATATAAAAGGTTGTTGTTGTTGTGTTGTTACAACAAAATCATCACCATAAACTTCCTTAATACTAGCAAACGGCATTATTAAATTTAATGGAGATATTATTTTTAGAAATCAAAATTAAATCTATTAAATATAGGACTTGATTTATATAAAATTTAAAAATTCCTCTTTCTCTTTTTACTTTTACGTTCATTTCTTCTCTTTTTGCGATTATATTTAACCATTTTTTTGATTAAATTGTAATTGTCTATTTTATCTTGCCTTTCCTTATCTGACAATTCATATGTAAGAATTTTATTTGTATCGGCAAATCGAACTTTCTTTGTAGTAATTTTTTTAATAAAATGCTTATTTGTTGTTGTATGAAGTTCATACAATTTATATTCCATTTTACAATATTTGCAATATTTCATATTAATTGAATTAATATCCAAAAATATCAATTTTATATTCCATTTTACAAAATAATACAACATTTATTATCCATATCATCCGAAGATAATTCTAATTCATTTCTTTCTTGAATATTTTCTGGAATGTTTTTCGCAACCAATTCAAATATATGCTCAGTATTTATAGAAGTTTTAGCAGAAATTTCACAAAAAAAGATACCATTATCTTCCGCAAATTTTTTACCCTCTTTTCTAGTAACTTTTCTTTTATGTTCTAAATCACATTTATTACCTACCAAAATAATAACTGGGACAATTGTATTATAACTTTTCAATTCCCTTAAATAAGTTTTTGCAATCTCAAAACTGTCTTTGGAAGTTATATCATATACTAAAAAAGCAGAAGTAGCATTTCTATAATATAATGGCGTTATACTCCTATATCTTTCTTGACCAGCAGTATCCCAAATTTCAAATTTTACTATACGGTTACCATATTTTTTAACATAAGAATTAAATGCTGCTCCAATAGTTGATTCCGAATAATTATCAAATGTTCCTTTGGTCATTCTTCTAACAATACTTGTTTTACCTACAGCAGCTTCACCTAATAAAACTAATGTTGTTTTTAAATTTAGAATTTCTAAACTTGGATACGTTTCCATAATTTATAATTTTTATTGATATAATATTTTTACATGTAATGATTTACTTTATGATAATCAATTTTAATATTTTTTTATATATTTTATAAAATTGATTTTTATTAAAATATATAAAATTAAAGTCTTAAGTAGTATTATTACTATAATAAGAAATAGTATGGGAATTAAAAATCTTAATACATTGTTAAAAAAACATGTTAAAAACGGAATCCAAATTGAAAGTTTGGAAAATTTTTCAGATAATATCATTGCTATAGATACTAGTAACTATTTATACAAATTTAAATATGATAATGGAAATTTCCTTCGAAAGTTTATTGATCAAATTATGATGTTCTGGAAATTCAAAATCACACCTATATATATTTTAGACGGAGCTCCACCAAAACAAAAAAATGAGACATTAAAAAAAAGAAAAAATATCAGAAATAAAAATAAAAATGATATCACTACATTAGAAACTCAAATTATAGAACAAGATAAACTATATGATAAAACAAAAAAAGAACTATCTATGAATAAACTTTTTGCGGCAGATAAGGAAAAAGAAACTGAATTGTCAAATACTTTAACTGAATTAGAAGAAACTATCAAAACTAAAAAACTAAAATTAAAGAAAAAAATTAAAAATGTTATATCCATTTCACCGAATGATATAAATAATTGTAAAAATTTATTTAATTTACTCGGAGTAAAATATATTGTTGCGGATTCAGAAGCTGATATTTTATGTGCTGAATTGCAAATAAATAATATCGTAGATGCATGTATGTCCGAAGATATGGATTTCTTAACTCATGGTTGTACCAAATTGTTAAAAAATTATAATTATAGAGACAATACAGTCAAAGTATATACATTACCAATTATTTTAGAAGAACTTAATTTATCTTACGATAAATTTGTTGATGTTTGTATCCTATGTGGATGTGATTATACTACGAAAATTCACGGAATTGGTCCAATTAGTGCTCTGAAATATATTAATAAATATGGTTCTATTGAAAATATTATACAAGAAATTGATAATACTTTATTAAAATTAACAGTTGATCCTAATTTCGATTATCTAAATTCTAGAGATCTTTTTAAAATTAAGAAAAAATCTCCTCTGGAAAGAGAAGATGTTCTGGTCGGACATATCAACTATAATAACTTGATTAGTTTCCTTCACGAATGTAAAATTAAATACTCTATGCAAAAAATTAAAACTTATAGAAATCAACTATATCAATAATTTTTTAAAGTTTCATATATTGGAAAGAATATAGAACATACGCTGAACCACCATGTAGTACGATAACCAGCACCACGAAATAACGATTTAAATCCATTTTCTTGCAATAACTCTATCATCGAATTTGTTATATTTTGATTCGGATTTTTACTGGTCATTATCCTAGTCTTGATAACATCACACGGTGTTGTCAGAAAGCCAGCCCAGCCACCTGAAAGTCCTCCCATTAAAGTAAATTCTGTCGTAGTCATTTTCCTATTTTCATGTTCTCTTTGAGATTTTTGATATTTTATAAAATCATAACTAGAAAAAAGACTAACCATAAATGGAACGTCGCGCATCACTGTTGATGCTGTACCTCGGTACAAACTTAGGAAATTCTTTTTCATAAAGACTTCTTTTAATACTTGACGTGTATTATCATATTGCCCTGTTTGAATCTTCTGCGTAATCAGTTCCTTTGGTATTTTAACAACCGATGAAGATAAATCGCCTAAAACTGCACAAGTTGCACTGTTAATAATTAAAGGTAGATATCCAGAAAGATGTTCCTTTGAATATTCATATGTTCCCAATCTAATCGCTCCTTGGGGGAAGGACATTAGAACGGATGGGAAAAACCCTCTTGATGAAAATCTGTAAAAATTTTTAAAGTTACTTAATCTAAATTTGTTTTTACTCGATGATTGTATATGAACCCGCATCGTGTCCAATGGATGTGTCAAAGCAAAAGAAGTTGATAATGCTGTCCCTCCTGCAAAAAATATTTTATTTAAATTCAAAGATTTTTTTTCGTCATTCATTATTATATATTATTACCTTTTAACATATAATAATAAAGTTTAATATTTTTAATTTATTTACTTGTTCATATTATTTTTTACCGCTTTGGCTCCTGTGTAAACACCTAAAGCAGATGCGGTTAAAAACAACCAATTCATATCGAGATTCTGAGGGTACCAAAATTGTTTATTAGTAAAAGGTTCTACCATTAAATTTAATAAATTCTTCGGAACAAATACATCTTCTCCTTCGTCATTTTTACGGATCCAAATGTTTCCCATTTTTGGGGAAAATTGAACATA
>Ga0257107_1000052_pt1 | contig 40576 bp, 37 predicted proteins | sample LP_taG_2_FD_190178 | JGI IMG/M metagenome (GOLD analysis project Ga0257107, IMG submission 190178) | Marine microbial communities from Northeast Subartic Pacific Ocean, Canada - LP_J_2011_P26_500m | ecosystem: Environmental > Aquatic > Marine > Oceanic | place: Canada: Northeast Subartic Pacific...
TTGATTAAGAATAATTTATATTACTTGTTATATAAATGACTTCAAAATATATTGGAACTATTACTCTGTTGGTTAATAATTATGATGAAGCAATTGATTTTTATACTAATAAAGTTGGATTTAAATTAATTGAAGATACTAAAAGAACATCAACAAAACGATGGATAATCATATCGCCGTCTCCTTTATCGGTCAATTGTACTAATTGTAATTTATTATTAACAAAAGCAATTAGTGTTGATCAAAAATCAACTGTTGGGAAACAAGCCGGTGATAGTGTTTTTTTATTTTATTTTACTGATAATTTTCAAAGAGATTATAAATTTATGAAAAATAATAATGTTATTTTTTTAGAAAAACCTAGAAATGAAAAATATGGAACTGTTGTTAAATGGAAAGATATTTATGGAAATAAATGGGATCTTATTCAAACTATATAAGTAATTGTTTGCGTATCTCTATTTATTTTCAAATTAGAAATAGTTTGAATTCGTTTATGTCGAATTATATATATATTTTTATATAAACTGGAAAAAGAAAGAACACAAATTAAACTTGTCACGAATGACATTATGACACATACTACATATGGTATATAATCAATATCATAGTTCATAAATATTAAATCTATTCGAAATTCCCAATAAGACATATAAATAAAGATTGGAATAATCCAATTTAATACTATTCGTATTTTAGGTATTTTTGATTGTTTGATAAAAATATTCAAATCTCTTCGTATATTATTTGTGTCAAATAATAACCAAAGAGAAATTCCAGTAATAATATAATAATGAATTAAAATATTTCCAAGTTGAATTTTAATATTACGATTTTTATCATTATTCATCATTTCAGTAATCATTCTTGGATTATTATATAATAACCAACAAAACATTAAAAAAACAAACCATACCATACCAATTATACAAAATAAATAATCAGTTGTTTTTGGACAAAAATTACTAATTTTATGAATAAAATTAATATTGTGTAAAAAAACTTCTAGTTTTCTATAAAAAAACATACTTGTGTAAAATATACTTTGAAATGTCCAACACCACCAGGTTAAAGAATTATATATATCAGACGAATTATTGTTAGTATTATATCTAGAAATAAGTGGAATCCATAATATAATTATCCATAAAAGAGACATTATATTACCAATTATATTACCAATTTTATAAAATAACATATTTGTAAATTAACAAATTTATAAATAAATATGTTATTTAATTCTTAATATTGTGGACTGGACTTTTTACATCCAATTAAAGTAAAAAAATAGGTGGTGGTAAAATATGTTCTAATTTCAAATGTTCCTCCATTTCCAAAATATCTACATATTTCTCGTTTGTAGTAAGTCTAATCTCAGATTTTAACCAATTTTCCCAATCTTCTGGATTCTTCCACTCAGAGATAGTAATCATTCTTTTACTAGTAAAATCAGCAACACTTTGCGTAGACATTGGAACCCAAAATGATTCCGCATTTTGAAATCCTTTAATTGAATAAACATTTTTATTTAATTCTTTAAGATATTTTTTTAATGTTTTTTCATGTCCAATTTTAGAAATACGAGTGCTTAAAATCTTTACCGGTTTTTGTTCCTGCATATAAGTTATATAACTTCTTCGCCCAAGTTGTTGATTCATATGAGGACGAATAAATTTCGATACACATTTTCTAGTAAAATTCATTTTATTAGTTATTTTAATTATTAAATTAATTGTATCATATTTTTTTCAATTTTATTTTTCATAAAAATCTAATAATATAAAGACATTTCACAACCATTATAATTGAAATTACACTTTTTATAAAATTCAATTAAATCATTCGTACAATTTAATACGCATTTATAACATCCGTAATCATTAGATAATTTACTTAAATAATTTACAATCATTTTCCCTAAACCTTTTCCACGAATATTTCTATCCACTACAATATCCTCAATATGTCCAACTTTACCACAATTATGAATAAATTTTGTTTCAATTATTAATGTTCCTATTGATACAATTGTATTTCTAGTTACATCTTCAATAACAAATAATTTATGACATTCCGGTAATTTATTAAAATTTTCTTCAAATTTATCTTTATGGATTTCGCCAACTGTAGTTAATTGTGATAAAAGATTTAAATATCCTTTATCATAATCAGTTATTTCTAATGGTCTAATCTTAAAATTTGTCATTTTATTTATTTAAAGATTAAATCTTATATTAATTTAATTAATAATGGAAAAATATTATTTTAAATATGAAGATATTCATAGAGAAGCAGGAAATTTATATAATGTAATTTCAAATTCTGGTTTCTCCCCAGATGTGATTATAGCTATTGGAACTGGCGGATTTATTCCTGCTCGCATTTTAAAAAGTTTTTTCAAAAAACAAATTATATGTGTTACAATCGGTTATTATGATGAAAATGATAAGTTACAAGATAAAACTAATAAAATACAATGGATTCAGAAAGGAAGTGATGAACATAAGATGATAAAAAATAAGAAAATTCTAATTGTTGATGAATTAGATGATACTCGCTCATCTTTACAATATGTAACAAATGAACTATTAGAATATGAACCAAGTGAAATTGCTGTAGGAGTTTTACACAATAAAATTAAAGAAAAAAAAGGTGTTTTAGATAAAAGAATTAAATATTTTTGTAGTAAGCAAATTGCAGATAAGTGGATAATCTATCCATGGGAAGTCACTGATATAATTGCTCACAATAAATTATGTGAATCAAGTAAATTTTTTGATTATACAAGATATTAAATTATTTTTTTTAGTTTTTTATTTATTTTATAAAGTTTAAAATATTACTTAATGAATAATCAATAATATGAGTACTGAAAAATGGGCAGATATATCTGATTCCGATTATTCTTTTAAAATACGTGATAAAAGTTATTTGGATACTAAAAATAAATATATTTCACAGAAACCTCACTATTTTAAATTTTATAAAAGTTTGTGTTTTAAGAAAAATGACAAATTAAATTATCATAAACAAAAAAAATGTATAATTAATGAAATAAACAAATTTAATCCAAATTATACAATCATTATATCAATAATTTTTGATAAATATATTTCCTTTTTTACTTTTATTAATACAAATTCTGAATTTAATAATAAACATTTCCATAATTTTATCAAATCAGAAAAGAATATTTTATCAAATTTAAAAATGATACCAAATATTAAGCCAAAAAATTTAGTTAGTAATTTTTTCTCTCGTCCAGTAATTGTTTGTAAAAAATTGAGAACAAAAGTATCAATTCAAACAAAAAAACTTGAAGTAATAATTGATATTAATTCAAGCAAAATTGCAAAAACATTACTTAAAACATGTTTATCTGCTGTAAAACAACTTGAAATAGATATAGCTTGGGTTATTCAAGGAAATTCTGCTAGTGAATTGCCTGAATTTATATTATGTGCAACTAATATAACAAATGTTAATCTTGACAATATTTAATTAAAATTAAATGCATTCTTCCATTTCTCTAACATTTGTTTATTGTGATTTATTCCAAAATTTTTAATATAGTTTTTTTTAGCATTATAATCGATATTATTTACTTTTAGTTTTAAATTATTCCAAGATGAAAAGTAAATAAATAAGTTTTTATTTTTTTTACAATACCATTCTGATTCATGTAATTTATTTCTTTTATATGGGGGGCTCCAAAAAAATTTCCACTCATTTTCCCTTGATAATTCTAAAATGAAATCTAAACTAGGAATAATATATATTATTCCTAATTGTATTGCTTCAAATAATGATAAATTAGACCAAGCATATGGAATATGTATTATTCCTTTAAAATTAACTAAATCATTAGGACCTCCATATTTTCCACAATAATTTGATATTTTGTGTTTTGTTAATATTGCTGATAAATTTATCATTATCGTATCATTATGATATGGCGGTACGAAATACATTTCATTTTTATTGATAGTTGTAGGGATTTTGTTATCATTTTTGAATGATAATTGATTTTGTTTAAATAATTCTGAAATAAAACCACAAGGTTTAATAATTTTATTTCCAATATCTACATTCTTTATTTTGGCATAAGTATGTTCAAATTTTGTATAAGAAAAAATTTTTACATTTTTATTTGTTTTAGCATTTCTTAATAATTCATAATATTCATTATCTGGAAAATTACAATCATTTGAAGAAGTATCACAATAATCAAAACGATTACAAATCCATATAATTAATTTACCTTTGAATTCATTTTGTAAAAAAACTCGAGAAATAGGACAAGTATCAGATGTAATAATTAAGTCAAATTGATTATAAAAATTTTGAAATTTAATCCAAGTATCTCTTGCTCTTTTATGACTAATATTATATAATGCCCCTCCTTTAGTACAACCATCAGTAAATTTTAAATATTGGATATCTAATCCAAGTTGTTCTGATACATATTGTAAATCATTAAACAGTCCCTTATGAAAACCTAAATGTAATATTTTCATTTACTAAATATAATAATAAAATAAAAATTATAAAACGATATATCTTTTTAATAATTTAAAATGTTACGGATTTTATATTATTAAAAAAAATAATTATAGTATATATGTCCGATATAAAAGAGGAAAATTTTCCAAATGGAAATTGCCATAAATGTAATATACGAGAAAGAAAAAGTTATTATTTGAAATCAGAAGCAGATTCATTATGTTATAAATGTTATAAAATATCAGAATTTTGTGTATCATGTTTCAAAGAATATCATACAGATGGTTACTTATGTGATAAATGTTTTGATAAATGGTCTGATGGTACAATTACAATTTGTCCTTATTGTAAAGAACCTGAATGTAAAATTCATAAAGGCGATTCAGCAAGATTATGTTCTAGAAATAATTTATATACGGAAACATCTGAATTCAAGTCATTATTTAATTTTGTATATTGTAAATTTTTAAAAAATGAGTCCAAAGAAAAAAAAAATTAAAATAAATTTTTAAGATAATCATACAAATTATTTGTATTATTTTTTATATATGAAGTAGTTGTAGTACCAGTATCATATACATAATTATAATATGGTTCTCCAGAAGAATACATATCTGTAAATTTTGTATTTACTGTATCATAAGTATCTTTATAGTTATCATTAACACTATTAATAAATGAATTTGCTCCTAATTTAGCTTCATTAACAGTTTTTTTATAAGTTTCGCTAAGTTTGTCATTCATATCATGAACATTATTTAATATTTCTAAATAATCTTTAGTCATATATCTATTTAAACAACGAGCTGAACATGTATATTGTTTTTTTTTACTATCATACATATTACATTTCATTTCACATAAATTATACATAGTATTAGTTCCAATTAATTTTACATATCCACCATCAAATTGATTTTGATAGTTATATGATAAACCGCCAAATAATGTAACAGCAATTAGAAAAGATGTAAAATTACGAAAAGAAAAAAATCCAATTAGATAAAAAGTATAAACGAATGCTGACATAAATAAAATACTAATAAATATAGAACTAATATCATAAATTGTTTCAACTAAAAAATCGATGAATGTAAAACTTAAATGAAATCCATTTGGACATTCGCAACAAGCCGATTTGTCAAGATTAACATAAAACATTTTTAATTGCATACAAGGACAACATTCAGAATCTTCATTTAAAAGTAATAGTGCTGTATGTTGTATTTGATAACAAATACCAGAAATGATTATGATTAAGATTAATGTTTTAAAAATATTATAAAGTTTTGTTATTATACACATTTTATTAATATTATTTATATTATTAACTTTAATTGATTGTTAGTATTTTAATATCGTAAAAAATCACTTTTAATTTTAATTTTAATTTTTATAAAGTTGTTACAGTTTTGGCTAAATTTTTTGGACGATCGGGATTTAAATTTTTTAATATTGTTAAACAATATGCTATCATTTGTAATGGAATAATAGATAATATAGAACTATAAGAATTATTTTGTGGAATTTTAATAACATGTTGATAATAATCTTTATTAAAATTATCATTATCAGTGATTAAAATATTTAAAGCTCCTCTACAAATAGTTTGTGCAGCTGATATTTCAATTCTTGAAGAATTATTTCCCATTTTAATAAAAATTATAGGAGTTCCTTCATCAATTAAAGCAAATGTTCCATGTTTTAAAGCTGCGGATGGATAACCTTCTGCATGTATATATGATAATTCTTTAATTTTTAATGCTCCTTCAGAAGCAATTGCTTCTGTATTTTTTGTTCCTAATATAAATATTGATTTAGCATTCATAATTTTTTTACTTATTTCTTTACATTTATGATATTGGTCTAAAACAGAATTTATATTAATATGTAAATTTCTGATATTTAATATCATTTCTGTTCTTATATTAATAGATTTTCCTTTATTTTGAGCAAACCAAATTGAAATTAATGACAATACTAAACACTGAGACGTAAATGATTTAGTTGCTGCAACACCTACTTCACGACCACTATTTAAATATACACCACAATCAGATTTATGTGAAATACAACTTCCTACAACATTAACAACTGAAAAAATACTAATTCCTTTTTCTTTACATATATCAACCGTTGAAATTACATCTTTTGTTTCACCCGATTGAGATAAACATAAGATACCAAAATTAGAAGAATTTTCCGGTATATAAAATGATTCAAATTCTGATGCATCAATAACTTGAATTGTATCAAAACAACCCATTTGTCTCATAAAACGAGCTCCTACACGACCCGCATTTAGAGATGTTCCGCAACCAATTATTATTAAATTTCGTATTTTTAATAATAATTCTAATTTACTATCTAATCCTCCTAATTTTACTTTTGAAGTTCCATCTAATCTTCCACCAGCATTATAAGCATTAATTATACTGTGGGGTTGTTCATATATTTCTTTTATAGTCCAATGTGGATATGGCTCAGGAGATAATGATATATATTGTGATATAGTCTTCATTAATTTATGTTTTAATAATTCTATGTCTTGAGTTTCTTTCTTTTCGGGATTAAATTGTTTTATTATATCATCTTCTTTTACAATAACCATTACTTCTTTATCATCTAAAGAAATATATCTATTTACATGATTAGAAAAGACACTTTGTTCAGAAGCAATTATTGCAAAATCATTATGAATCCCAAACCCAACTAATAATGGACTTCCATTTTTAGCTAAATAAAGTTTATTTGGATGATCTTTATTTAATATAACTAAAGCCCAAGTACCTGTTAATATTTGTGTAGCATTAGTAATAGCATCATACATATCAAAACCTTCATCTAATAAACTACTTATTAAATTTGATATAACTTCTGTATCAGTTTCCGATATAAATGTATATCCTTTTTGTACTAATTTATCATAAATTTCTTTATAATTTTCAATAATTCCATTATGAACTAACGATATTTTATTGTTCATATCATTATGTGGATGAGCATTAACTTTTGTTTTTGGACCATGAGTAGCCCATCGTGTATGAGATATACCAATTGTTCCTTTATGTAATTGTTTATCACTTTCCAATTGTTCTAAAGCACTATTATCATTAGTTGTTGCGAATTTGCTTAAAACAAAATCATTTTCAATAATAGTACAAATTCCAGATGAATCATATCCACGATTTTGTAGAATTTGTAATCCATGAAATAATATTCCAAAGGCCATTTTTTTTCCTAAATATGCACATATTCCACACATTATTTAATAATATAATATATTATTTTATTATTAATTAATCTGTTGTTCATTACTATTATAATTTAAACAATTAACCAATCAGAGCAATAAACTGTATTCCATTTTTTAGGTCCATTAGGACCAAACCATTTTGCTGGAGCAACTACCAGTTTTTCTTCTATTTCATTTAAGTAAGCTCCCCACCAACTAAAAGAACTATTAGCAATAATATGATGAGTACACATTGACATTAAATATAAATCAATATAATCTTCATTTCCTTCTACAAAATAACAATTATGATTTGTAAATATGTTATTATTTTTACACCATGTTATATCGTCAGAAAATATAACTAATTTATAATCTTTACCTATTTTTTTGGTTAGAATATCAATAGCTTTTTTATAATAATTATTATCTTGAAGTACATGGACGTGTTGTAAATGAACGTAATCTTGTCTTCGAACATGAATAGAGATTGTATTATTATGATTAATTTCTGACATAACTTTGTTTAATTTTCTTTGAATAGATAAATTTTTCATAAATTCTTTAAAAAATTTGATTACTTCCTTTTTATATTTCATAAAATATTGTTCTGATTGAAAATATCCAAATAGTTTGATATTCTTTTTGTATGGAATTTTCTTATAAGTAAATTTTCGTTCTGTATATTTAGAAAAATTTGGAACATTAATTCTTTTTAAATTTCTAAATATAGTATCTTTATAGTCCGGACGATATGTTGCTTGAATTTCTAAGTTAGTTTTCATAGCAAAAAAAACTTCATCATTATGTTCAAGTCCAAGAGCTATGCCTGTTGCTATTTGAAACATTTGATTAGCCATTCCACCCATTAAATAAACAAAAATCATTATATATTTTCTTATTATTACTTTAATTATATATAATTTTTATTAAATATATAACTTTTATATATTATTTTTAAATATTTTGTATATTTTTTATATTCTTCTTATATTTATATATAAGAACAATGTCTAAAGAATTTATTGATCATATCACGTCATTTGAAGGTACTTTTAATCATATTTCAATAAATAGTACCATACCTCTTGATCATATTAATAATAATGCTGGTTTAGTTATTCAGGGAGAAGAGGGAACAGCAATAATTACAAAATCACTCCGTGTACCAAATACTTATTTTAAATGGATGAATTTTGATGATGGTAATCAATCAGATGGAAAAGTTTTTACATCATCGGCAGACGGAACAGCAAGATGGGCAAGTAAATTATTTGATACAAATGATGTTCCTGAACTAAGTGCTGGACCATCCGATAATTTTATAAATACATTTCATGATATTGGAATTGGAATTACAAATCCAACAGAAAAATTACATATATCAACTACTACAGCGGGAACTGGTTTAAGAGTTGGAAACTTAAAATTAGGAGTTTGGTCGGGAAGTAATGATTATTCTTATTTAATTCATAATGATTTGAAATTAGAAGATGCTTCATATGGATTAAGATTACAAAATACAGGTGAGGTTGCTGTCAATTCTAAAAATACTTTATCTTTTAAAATAAATGATGTAGAAGGAGTAACTATATTAAATCATTCTCAAAGTTCTTTAATTAGAGTTGGAATTGGTACCCAAGATCCAAGTACAATGCTTCACGTAGCAGATGATGTTCGTATAGGAGGTAATTTATATGTTGATGGGGCAACTGTATTGGTTCAGTCAGAAGTAGTCACAATTGCTGATGCTTTAGTTCGTTTTGGTGCGAATAATCCAGGTAATACAAAAGATTTAGGTTTTTATGGTCAATATGTAGATGTAGGTGTTACTAAATTTAGTGGTCTTTTTATTAATCATGCTGATAGTAATATGTTTCATTTATTCCGAGATTTAACAGTTGAACCTAATACATCAGGGACAATTGATACTTCATCTAGTTCAGGATATGATCTTGGTGATTTAAAATTAGGTTTCGTCCATTGTGATGATGGTATTGTTATTATGGGAGATGATTCAAGGATTAAATTTGGTCCAACTGGACATTTAAGATTTACAATAGATGATGGTTTTGATGAAATTTTTTTTACAAAAGAGGGGAGAATTGGTGTAGGTATAACATACCCAGAAGCAAATATACAAGTAAGTGGAACTATAACATCTAATGACTTTATAGGGATAGGAGTCACATCTTGTGATGTATCATTTGATACTGATAAAACAGATGCTCATAGAGTTCCAGTTGGAACATTAGCACAAAGACCAACTGGTAAAGATGGTCTTATAAGATATAATAATGATTACTTTCAATTTGAAACATATTCAAATGGAGCATGGCAATCTATAAGTGGTTTAATAGATACTGATAGAGATACATATATTTTGGCAGAAAGATTACCAACAAATGCTGATGAAGATATTTTATGGTTTTATACATCTGGCCTTCCTAGAATGGTTGTTCATAGCAGTGGTAATATTGGATTGAATGAAATTGCTCCAACAATTATGTTAGAAGTTAATAGTTCTGATGGTATATTAATTCCAACTGGAACAACAGCGGAAAGACCATCAGGTCGTAAAGGTATTATTAGATATAATAGTCAATTAGAACGTTATGAAGGTTATGGTGCAGGAGATGCATGGGGTTCTCTTGGAGGAGTTGTTGATATAGATCAAGATACTTATATAACAGCCGAAAGATTAGGTGTATTAGATGAAGATCATTTATGGATGTACACAAAAGGTGATTTAAGAATGATTATTAGAGATAATGGAAATATTGGTATTGGAGTCACTAGTCCATCTTATCCATTAGAATTATTTCCTGATACTGATTCGAAAGCATTATTAGGTAGAGCACATATAGGTTATTTAGGGCATACAGATCATGCTAGTTTTTCACATAAAGATGTTTCTAATAGTACATCTTATGCTTTATCTCAATCAAACGATGGACATACCTGGATAAATTCCGCAAATGAAAAAAATATTGAATTTTTACAAAATAATCAACGAAAAGCTATAATAAAATCAGGCAATGTGGGAATTAATATTGATGTTCCAAGTGAAAAATTAGAAGTTGGGGGAAATATTAGAATATCAGATACATTTCATATAGCCACAAATGAAATTAGAGCTAGAGAAACTTCTGGAACTTTAGTTGTTTCAACTGATATGACCATTAATGGAGATTTTATTGTTAATGGAACAGTAACAACTGTAAATGCAACAACTATTAGTGTTGATGATCCGCTTATTCATCTTGCTTCAAATAATACAGCCACGGATAGTACTGATATTGGCTTTTATGGTGGTTATCCATATAATGGTTCAACAGAATATACCGGACTTTTTAGAGATTCCAGTTCAAGTGATTATAGATATAAATTATTTACGCAATTAGGTGTTGCACCTAGTGTAACTAACATAGTTAATACAAGTGGAGCAGGATATACTAAAGGAACATTAGAATTAGGATTAATAGATACAGAAACAATTGATTATCCAGTTAATTTATCATTTAGAGATAGCACATCTGGTGTATCTCATATTACATTTGCTACAAATGGTTATGTTGGTATTAGTTCTACATCACCATCAGTTCCATTCCATGTTAATAAAACTAACACTGGAAGTTGGTCTGCTAAAATAACCAATGGATATGCTAATGTATTAATTGCGAATGAAAGTGGATATGGCATGTCAATTAATTCTGGTGTAGATGTAAGTAATAATGGCAATTATTGTCTTCAATGTAGAACGGATTTTACAACATCTGGTAATACTACACCATATTTATTTACAGTTCTTAATAATGGATTTTGTGGAATTAATGTCTCAAATCCATTAGATCTATTACATATTCAAGGAATTTATCAAGGAGATGGAGCCAGAATTAATTGTGTTAAAGTTGGTTCGTGGATTAATGGTTCAGAATATAATTCTGATGCTATATTTGCACATACAAATTTTGGAACAGCAGCATATAATTCTACTAATTCATATGGATATGCTATTAGGCAAACATCATTAGGTGACACATATCTCAATGCTAAACAAGGTAGAGAAATAGATTTCCGTATTGATGATTCTAGAATTGCAGGAATAGCAAGCAGTGGATATATGGGAATTGGTGCAGGTGTTACAGCACCAGAATCTTTACTACATGTTGGTGGTTCAGTTTTAATCGAAGGTAATATTTTACTTCGAGGTGAATTAAAATATACTGGACCTGCCGCAACTGATTTAAAAATTCAAGATACTGTTATTATGCTTGCTTCAGAAAATAATGGTGATGCTTTTGATATCGGATTTTTTGGAATGTATATATATGATTCCGAAAGTGAATATACAGGCTTATTTCGTGATGCTACTGATAAAAAATGGAAATTATTTAGTGGATTAGTTGATAATCCAGGTGGCCCAAATACAATTGATACTGAGTCTATGGGATTTACTCCAGATACATTAGTATTAGGAGATGTTGAAGCACAAAATGTTTATACTAATTTAAAAATGGGTATTGGTGTTACACAACCATCCGTAGCATTACATATTGAGAAAACTGATGCAATTAAAATTCCAAAAGGAACAACTGCTGAAAGACCAACAGCAACATCTTCTGACCATATGGGTTATATTCGATATAATTCTCAATTAAATTTATTTGAAGGTTTTGGTGCAGGTAATGCTTGGAATACTTTAGGGGGTGTTACTGATGTTGATCAAGACACATATATTTCAGCAGAAGATTCTGCTGGTAATGATAATGATCAACTCAAATTCATTACCGCAGGTAGTCAGAGAATGATTGTAACATCTACAGGATTAGTTGGTATTAATTCTTCTTCTCCTTCTCAATATTTAGATGTTAATGGAAATGTTCAATGTATATCTTATATAACAATTTCTGATAAGAGAGTGAAAAAAGATATCAAGCTATTATCATCTTCTACTTGTTTAAATAATATTCTTAATATACCTGTATATGAATATCGATTTAAAGACACTTATAGAAATTCTTGTAAGTTAAGAGATAAAAAAAGATATGGACCACTTGCCCAAGAGGTTGAAAAACAAATTCCAGATGCTGTAGAAACTTCTGATAAACGATTTGTAGATAGCATGTCCGGACAATTTATTCACATTGAAGATTTTAAATCTATTGATAATAATGCTCTTATTGCTCAATTAATTGGTTCCATTCAAGCATTGACTAATGCTCACGTTAAAAGTACTGAAAAATTTCAAAAAGAAATATCTCAACTTAAAGAAAGAATTTCTGTATTAGAAAATAATTAAATTATTATATTTTATAAAATTGATTTTATCTTTAATTGTTTAATTTAACAATGAAAGATAAAAAAAAAAATAATTTATTTGCAAAACACGTTATTGAACAAATAACACCTCTATTTGAAGAATTTTTTAAAGAATTAGATAAAAATTTTGATCAAATTAATTATGATGATATTTCAGAAACCTATTTGAAAGATTTGAAAAATTATTCTAATAATTTTAAACATAATAAAAAAAGTAAAAAAATTAATCCCTACTCAGCATTTTTAAGTGATAAATCTATTCAGAAAAAAATTAAAGAGGAAAATCCAGATTTATCATTTGGGGAACTAAGTAAATTAAAAGGACAAATTTGGAAAAAATTTACTGCAGAAGAAAAAGAAAAATATAAATTAATGGCTCAAGAAAAAAATGATGGATATTAATCTAATCTTACTTTTTAATAAACGTAAAAATAAAATATGTAATAATTCCACCCATTAATGCAACTACATAAAATGGAAATAATGTTTCATTTTTTCCATAACAACCAAATTGACGAGGTTCAGAGCCATCAAAAAACATTTGCGATTTTGTGGCATATAATACGAAACATATTGCGAGGTATACAAAAACACCTAACCATAATGGATTTTCTGTTAAGAATTTGCTATTAAAATTAAACAACATTATATATAATTATAGATACAATTTTTTTTTACTTATATTTCATTAATCCATTTATTTATTTGATTATCAAATTTTTCTTGAGTTAATATTTTAGTTTTTACATAATCTTCTTTTAATTCTTTTACTATTTTTTCTTTTAAGTTTTTGTCATATTCTTCTTGTTTATTACTTGTTCCTTTCTCTAATTCTTTTCGTTCGTTTTCACTATATGTATTTAATATATTTTCTCGTATCTTTGATGATTTATTCATCATTTCTTGATTTATTACATAACTTGGTTTTATTGATACTTCTTCATCAATAACATTTAATGTATCTACTAATCTTGTAAAACGTCCAGTCGCACATACAGAATATCCATGTTCCTGCATATCAGCCAATTGATTATATAAAGATTCTTTTACTGTGTCTAAATTATCTTTATGTACATCACTATGTATTCTATTCCAAATCAAGTTTAAAACATTTACTTCTTTCATATCTGAAAAAGTAAATGGTGAAGTATTTTTTTCAATACGATTTAATGATTTTAAAGAATCATCTCTTTTATCATTTTTGGGCATATTTTTTAAAAATTTACGAATTTCTTTTAAAGATGTAGGTAAATTTCTTTCCATTTTTGTACTCTTTTTTAAATTATTAATCGAATTTATCGCAGTAGACAAAACTTGCGAATTATGTGTATTTTGAGGATCATTTCTACGAATTGGTGGGATTGTTGGAATTGTTGGAATATTTATAGTTTCTCTTTGCTCTATAATAGGTTGAGTACGAGGCAATATTTCAATTATTTGAAATGTATTATCAAATATATTATCAAATATATCATCAGTATTAATCAATTCGGTAGGATTATCAAAATTATTATTTTGCTCTATATTTAATTTTTCATAAGTATTATCCGTATACGAACCTATAATATCCGATTTCTTTTTTGGTTGTTTTAAATTTAACCATTTGTAAACATGGTTTTCACGAATATCTTTATTTACTCTTTCTAATAAGTCTTCCGTTTGTACATGCACGTCTTCGTTTTTACAACTTAATATTATAGATTTATACAATTTTTTTGCCACTTTTAATTGAGGTTGGAACTTATGCATTCCAAAATGATATAATTTTGCTAAATCCAGTTTAATCGAATCAATTTGTGATTTAGGACTATATTTTATTATTTTTCTTAAATGTTTAATAACTTTTACTGAATTTGGTTCTATGCCTTTGATTTTATTACCATCATTATCATACTTATCGGGAACTCCTGAATAATAAAGATTATATAATTTTGTATGATAATGAATTTTATTTAAACGATTATTTTCCTTTTTTTCTTCAATATGAAAATTTTGTAATCTTTTTAGATAATCAATCTTTTTATTTTCATGTTGTAATTTTATTTGTTTATTAGATATTTGATATGTTTTTTGTGAAAATTGCCTAAAAATATATATACCACCAAATATTATTAATATAATTAGTATAATACTGATAATACGCTTCATTTTAATTCAAAAATAGAATCTGTAATAATATAGACAAGAAAATAATTCTATTATTCTAATCTTTACTTATAAATACAGGTGATTGCCATACATATACCTTGAATTAATGATATTGGTGTCTTTATATTTAGTGAATATAAATTTTTTGATACCTTACCAAATATAAATAATTCATTTCCATCTTTATCAATAGAAATAGAATTTTTTACAGATGCTTCTTTTACCAATCCATGAAAATTTAAAACATAGGCATTAACCCCATCATTCCAAATCGGCTCTTTTCCAATTAATGAAATTAATTCATTTGTATCCAATGTATTTAAAAAAACTTTTGTTTGTTTTATGTCAGAACACACACAATTTTTAAACCATTCTTTAATACCTGAAATTTTTCTTTTCTCCGTTCTCTCTTGTGTTGCCAAATATAATGTTTTTTGTTTTAGTGTTTTATATAATTTTGATATAGTTGTATTTAATGCAAAATTTTTGAATATAGAATCTGCTTCTACTACACCTATTAAAATACCATTTTTAGCAGTATTGTTGAAATTTATACCTACAAATTCATTTACTAAATTTTCTAAATCGGATATTAAATGATATTGTAAATTGATATAAGTATAATTCAAATATATTGAAATTGTTTTCTTTTTACTACAAAAAGATGACGTTTCGACAAAATACATTATTATTTTATTAGTTTCTTGACAAATCATTTTATAAATATGTTTTTTAAATTTTCGTTTTTCCTTTATAATATGAAAATGAGAAAAATCATTTTCAAAGTTTTGCCCTAAAGGATAATAAACAAATTTTATTAAATCTTTTGATAAATTTTTAATAAAATTTAGTTCGCATAATGGTGAAATTCGTGAACTCATTTTATATAATTTTTTTATTTATATTTCTATTATTGTAAATCTATTTTAATAATTTATAATTTCACTTTGCCAAATATCTGATGGTTTACTTGGTTCTCCTTCGATTTCTTTACCATTTACGTAATAAATAGGAATATATCTCCATTGAAATTTACCCATCATACCAGTAATTTTTAGTTTTGTCCCCATTGTTCCCCAATTTTCGTGAAATTTATTACCAAATTCAGAAATACATATATAATTATTCTTTAAATTTGATTGTGTTAAACGAGAACGATACCAATCAGTATCAACACTCAAACATTTTTCCTCAATTATATATCGCGAAACTTCTTCTAATGAATTCCATTTTAATTTAATATCATCCAGTTTAGTATTGTTATTTAGAAAAAATCCATTTTTTATTGTCATAATTGTTGGTTTAGGATGTGCTATTTTAGAAATTTGTTTATTTAAAATTGGAGAATTTATTTCTTTTTTTTGTTCTGATTTTACTTTAGATTCTTGTTTATGAATAGAAATATTTTGTTCCATTTTATTTTCTAATAGAGTTAATCTTCTTTCAACGTCATATAATTTTTTCATAATAGGTTCTATCATAAAATTCCTTATATTATCACAACTTTTATCCATAATTATAATATTATAATATAATGATATAAAATAATAATTTAATCAATATTACTTACAATATTTTCATTATCTTCTACGTAGTCTGACGAACTAGATTCTGTATTACTCAAAATATTTTCATTATCTTCTACGTAGTCTGACGAACTAGATTCTGTATTGCTACTAACTGAACTATCACTATCACTATCACTATCACTATCACTATCACTATATTCTGAATCTGAATCTGAATCTGAATTTTCAATCTCACACTCACATCTTTGAGATTCTTCAAAAAGTTCTTTACATTTTTTACAAAAATATTTATTATTTCGTAAATAACTAAAATAAGAAGTAATTGTACAAAATTTTGATAAATTTTTTGTAATAAATTTATATAAGTGATTTATGTACGTATAATTTATAAAAATTCCAAGTTCATTATTAATATATTCTTGTAAGCCAGCAGCATTATCTCTATATCCATTTAAAATAGTTCTTCTGTAATATTTTAAATATCTGAATACTGATGATTGAATAGCAAATTCAAATGCTTTATAACTATCTTTATTCTCAATAATTAAATCATTATAAGAACCAAACCATAAAATAATATTATATTCATATATAATTAATTTATAAAATTTATAATCTCGTCCTGTACCAAAGAGAGAAATATATTTCCATATTTCAGGTATTTCAGAATATTTTACTTCTTTAAATTCAGATAAATATGATAAGATAATATTTATTGGCAAATGACCGATATTTATATATTTTTCTTGTATTGTTGTTTCTATAATATTTCGTATATTCATATTAAAATATCTTTATATTTTAATAAATAGAATCAATTTTAATCAAAATTGATTTTATTTAATTATAACAAAAATTAAATATGACAAAAAATATGTCGACACGATATGAAACACTTGTAAATGAGTTATCATTCAAATTTTTCAATATAAATGAAGAAATTAATTATAATTCTGATATACATTTACGACATTCAATAAAAAGTTTAGAAAATAATTTAGGCCAAGAATATAAAATTATTATTGTACAAAATTATGCTAATAAATGGATTAATAGAATTATTAAATTACAAAAACAAAATCATATTAATAAATTTGACAATAGAATAAATAATCTTTTACAAAAAATGGAACTATTGAAAAATAATACTGATATTGTGGTTGCAAATTCAATCTTAAATAAACAGAAAACTAATTTTACTAGAATATTTTAATCATTATATGATATATTTTTTTTATTTTTTTTAATTCGTTTAACATAATGATTTGGGATTTTTGAACGTTTTTTAGACGGAAAATTCATTAAATAAACTGCTTTATATTGAATATTATTTTCTTCTAGCAATACGTGATATCTTTGAATTTGATCAAATGTTTTTTCTGATGGTTTATATTTTCCTAAAAAGGATTTTAGATTTGGTTTAAAACTTAATTTATATGATTCATTAATTTTACATTCAATTATAATAACTCCATTGGAGCCTTCAACATATAAATCTAAATAATTATAAAATTTACCATCATCTTTTGTATTAATATGATTATAGTATCCATGTTTTTTATATCCAAGATGACCTCCATATAATAGAAATTTAAGAGGATATTCTTTAATAACTTTTAAATTAAAATGTTTTTCTAGAAAAACCTGTAATCCACCTTGATAATGTGATTCATGTAATCTTGGGCCCATATCAGTATAAACTCTTCTAAGAGCAGTTCTTAATTGTTCAATTGTTGGTAATTTTCCAAGAGTTCTTTTCTGTTTTTTTCTTGGGGGTTCAGTAATAACAATATTATCATCAATAATATTAATTTCTTCATCAATTTCACTAAAACTTCTTTTTTGCGAAACCCTTTGTTCTTCTTTTTGTTCTTCTTTTTGTTCTTCTTTTTGTTCTTCTTTTTGTTCTTCTTTTTGTTCTTCTTTTTGTTCTTCTTTTTGTTCTTCTGTTAGATTTGTAATTGTGTGATTATTGTTATTATTCATTAGTAATATATATTATACTAGAAACAAAATTTCTAATTTATAAATATTTTATAAGATTCAATTTTAAATTAATATAAAATTGATAATATTTTATATTAATATAAAATACATAAATTAATAATATTTATGACAAGAGAGAGAGAAAAGACATTATATCCTACAAATTTAAAAAATGAAATCGATTTGCGTGAATTTATAAAAAATGTTTTACTTAATTTAGATTTCCCATCTTATAAAGATAAAGTAAAACATTTATTACATCAATCAACGATACCAAAAGATATTACTGGAATAATTTCTGAATTTGTTTTTTGTAACAAATACCAATGGAATGATGCCAAGAAAGAATATATTAAAATATATTCACAAGATTTACAAGATTTTGATACCTTTATACAAAATCTAAATAACAATGATAGAAACAAAATATTATATAATTTAGAATTTGAACGACAAATGAGAATATATGAGAAAGATAATTTTAATCATTTTGAACATGTAAAATTTTTTAATAATGTTATTTTTTTAAATAAAAAAAATAAAAGAAAAATAAAAATAATAGATAGTAATAAAATTTTTTTTTCAAAATCTCAAAATATTATTGATAAATTGAATATGTATATACATATACTAAAAATAAGTAATATAGATATGTCATATAAAACTTATTTCCCAAGAGAAAAATTTTCTAAAAATGAAATAAGAGAATTTAACATTATGTATAATATTGAATATACTAATGGTATTAATTTAAAACATTTATCTCTATATTTAAGGAATAAGGTCGAAGAAAATTGTATGCTAATTTCTCCAGGATTTAGATTAAATTTGGATGATAAATTAACAACAATTACATGGAATTTTAACGTTCACACTCGTATGAAGAATGAAGAAACAATAGATGGATTAATTGGCTGTCATACAGGGGCACTTTTTGGATATTTTTGTCAAAAATTAATAGAAACGATTAGAATAGGTATGTTACAAAAAATAAAGTATGATTTATTAAATATAAATTTATCACTTCCACAAAGATAAAGATTTTATAATTTGGACTGGTTTAAAAACAAATTTATTTTAAAAGTAAATTTATTTTAAAAGTAAATTTGTTTTCAAATATAAAAGTTACCAGTCTTCTTCATCTAAAACATCTGCCCATGCTTCTAAATGAATTTCCGCAAAGGTAAATCCAGGAAAAGCATGTCCTTGCATTTGTCCATCCCATTGCATAATATATTTATCAGCAATATGCCAGACTTCAACAGTCCAACTTCCATCTTCATTTTTATGTAAATCATCTGGATTACAGAATGTAGCATCCTGTTGTCCACCAATAATTCCAACTTGACGTTTTGCCTGTTCAATTAATTCATCATCAGTAGGTGCTACAAATTCGGAAATTATATTTCCAATAATAGTGTTTGGTACAAAATAACGTGGTCGATAATAATAATTCATTATATTTATTATTCTAAATGAATAAGAATCTATATATATCCATTAAAATAATCAATTTTAATTTTTTTCTGTCCAATAACTATTGTTAAAAATATTCTCGGACTGATTTATATATATTTATTCATATGCAGTAAAACATCTTTTAATTACAAAAGGATTTTCAACATTTGGCATATAAATAATAGATTTATGTCCAAAAACAATTGAATCGTGTCGTTGTGCTAAAATTCTTTTTTTTTCAGAAACCATAGCATAATTTTTAAAAATATCCTTATAATTAATAATATAATCAATTCTACGGAGATGTGCCCATGGTTGTTTCTGAAAATGTCCTTTAAATAATTCTTTGAATAATTTATCTTTTTGTAAATTATCTAAAAAAGCAAAATCATAAATTTTTTCTAAAATAACACTAGGCAAATTTCTGTTACTCGCAATAAATTGAGATTTATTCATTATTATTATATTTTGGAATTAAATTTGTATTAAATTTATATAATTATTTAAATAATCGATTTTAATTCATATAAAAATCTGGATATTGTTCATTTGTTCCATAATTTAATTGGAATGGTCCAAATATACGATATCTATCAAGTTGAAGTCTATCTTGGCGACTATAATAACTAACTGCTCTTGCTCTACTAGTAAATACACCAATAATCACAGAATTTAAATCATTTCTAGGAAATATTGGTTGTTGAGGAAATATTGGTGGAGATATTGGTGGTGATATTGGAGAATGTTCAGGTGGATATGTTGTAGGTATAATATCAGGATGTTGTATAAATGGTTGGCGAACAATATTTATTCTAACTAAAACATAATATTGTGACATACTAAAATAATAACTAGAAATAGAATATTATTCTTAATTATTATTGGACTTGTAATTTTTTATTTATAAATATTATTTACTTATTGTAATTAATTCTCGTATATTTTGTCCTTTATACGAATGAGTGGCTTCTATATATGCTTGATTTGTTTTTTGTATGATTAGTGAAAATTCATCAAAAATATATTTTTGTATATCATTATTGATTTCATTTTGAAATTCAAAATGTAAAATATCATATTCTAATTTATCAAATTCAATTTCTTTTTTTTCATTAGGTATGAAAAGAAATTTAGGATTTTCTAATATAAAACTCTGTTCATTATACATTCTTTCTATACCAATAGATTTACCAGTTAAGATATTATTTAAAATTTTTGTTATAGTTCTTGATGGAGTTCCCTCACCTTTTAATAAAAAAACTAATCCCATCCATATATCGCCCATTGGCATTACATGTTCTATTCCATATCTTCCAATACAAAGTTGATAATTGCTCAAAAATGTATTAACCAATTTAACTATAAAAAAAGAATTCTTACCATAAACCATTGGTACTGACGACCATTGATCTTTTTCATCAAAATGATGAAAAATTTTTCCAAAAGATACATAAAATAAATATTTATCATTACTATCTAAATTTGAATCTAATAATTTATCAAAAAAAGGAGTAGGTATATTACGCCAATCATTATGATAAGTAGAAACTAGATGACAAATTGATAATGGAATTTTATTAATTTTTTTTAATGTTTTATATACGACATTACTTGATTTAGAATGATATAAATCAAATTTAAAATTAAAAAATTTTTTCATTATTAAATATCCATCAGAATCATATTCTGAATTAATTTTTCTTGCTAATGTATTAGAAACATGTTCATTATCATAAAAACGATTATGACTTGTTAAATAAACACCGTTTGTAAAAATTAATATCATTTTAATTAATACTATTTGTTATAAATTAATTAAAATAAATTATTATCGATTTTAATTTTGAATATTATGGTTCTTCATCGTCTTTTAAACACCTCTTCATCCCTGTGTTCCAGCATAACCAACATAATTTAGACGTTGAATATGACCTGGTGGTTGTAATTGTTGTACAGGTTGTAATTGTTGTACAGGTTGTAATTCTATACCTTGAACAGGTCTTTGTTGATTATTACAACATCTTAAAGGTTTACAGCATTCACAGCAATAGATACAGCAACATATACAAGATATAATTAAAAGAATACTGACAATAATTACAATAATTACAATAGTTTTTATGATATTATCTTCACAACACATTTCATTAAAAGAATTAACTTGTTCTTCAGTAGAATCAAAATCTTTAACAGTAAATTCTGTTTCATCTTTAACATCGTCATAAGAGCGTCCAGACTCTAACTCTGATGATCCAATTTCGCACGAATTGGAAGCTTTTTGGTTTGATTCTTGACCACTCCAAATTAACATTAATCTAAAAAAACTACATGTATAAGTAGATTCACTTTCATCTTCATCACCATATATAGATTCTAATTCTTCGATATATCCATCTGATAGAGATGAAATTAAACAATTAGTATAAGATGATGACGAATCCTCTGTCATATCTGTACCATATTGACACCAACAATCAGCTCCATAATAGCTATCAATATCATATGCCATATTAGCTATTGTAGCTGTAGGACATTCAGTTAAAACTAAATGAACACATTCATCACGTGATGAAACCATACCAGCCAAATGTTCTCCATAAGTATTGATATTATTTCGAACCCAAACGCAATTCTCATCATCTGCATGGGAAATAGTATTAAGTAATATTAAAGAAAAAATATTAAAAATATTAAAAATGTTCATCATTTTAATCTGGATTTTTTTAGTTTGATAAATAATTAAAAATGATATCATTTTTAATTTTTAATTTTAATTTTTATTCCTCGCTTATTTTCCTTTTTTTAGTAGGTGACTCGGATAAAATATCATCTTCAATTATTGTAATTGTTTCACCAATTATAATTGTTTCAGTTATTTCATTTATTTGTCCTGCTTTTCCTGTATCATTTGTTTCTATTTCGTTGAAATTTCTTTTTTTTCCAATTAAATTAACTTTTTGAGTTAAATTTAACATATCATCATTTTGTTTAATTAATAATGATTGTATATTATTTAATTTGTTTTCAATATTTTTATTTGTTAATTTATTTTCAATAGTTATAGATTTAATAATATTCATAGCAGAATTTAAATTTATATATAATGTATCTTTATCAGGAGGCTTAATATTATTTTTAAATGGTTTATCTTTTATGTGATTAATAATACAATTAAATATTCCAACTGATTTTTTTGTAAATAACCAGGCAGGTATTTTTGATCCAAATCCTCGAATATAAACATAAAAATCATTTTCATGAAAATGCTTAAAAATATTATATATCATCAAAAAATTATCCCAACCTTTTACCATTTCATTTATAAAAAAATTTATAACAACTTGTTCCCGATTATTATAATCACGTATCCAACAAAATGGACCACCTCTTACCATATTAATTCCTTTTTCTTTCATTCTTTTTAAAGTTAAGAACATTTCATAAGCAATTTCATAACCATGTTTTTCATAAATTTTGCATTGTAAAATATTATTTTTTATCTTTGGGCGATAACATTTTACATATTTTGCTGAATCGTCAGTTTTAGTAACATGTTTCCAAAGTCTTTCTGGTAAATTATGAATTTTTTTTTTATAATGTGTAAATCCAATATATGTTCTTTTTTTACGCAAAGATAATTCATATACATACTTTTTACCGAGTACTAATTCTTGTTCAATTTTAACTTTATTGATATCAAGCATTTTTATATATTTAAAGCATAATATGCTTATTACTTTTTTCAAATTTTTTTCAAATTATTATTAAGAATACTAAATTAAATAAAAAACTATAACACATATAATGAATTTAATATCAAAACTAAAACAACTTTTTTCTAGACCAAGAACTACGATTATTATTGTAGATACAATTGAAGATGTTATGGGACAATATGAAATGAATAGAAATAATAATCATATTATTATTTTTACTAATTTAAATTCTCAAAAAGATATTTGCTCAATTTGTCGTGAGCAAATGATAGAAGAAGTAATATCAACAGAATGTAATCATAAATTTCATAAAGATTGTATAAAATCATGGATACAAGTAAGTCATAGATGTCAATGTCCAATGTGTAATCAAAATTTATACGTTTAATAAATTAATTAAATCGCATTCTTCATCTTTGTATGTATTATTGATAATATCATTAAATTTATCAAATTGATTATTAATATCTTCAATTAATATTTTTTCTTTTTCTTTTTCTATTATTTCAACACTTTTTTTAGCATTAATTATATATTCTGACAAAATATTTCCTTTAGAATTTATATACAAATTAACAAATGATGTTATATCTTCTTTTCTTACTTTTTTAATAATAGTTGTTTCAAAAATATTCAAATATTTTTCTTCTATTTCATATATTTTTTGTTTAATTTCTGCTTGTTGTATTTTTGTTTGAAGTTTTCTTTTTTTACGAGGAAGTAAAGATGTATTATTTAATTGTTTAGTTAAATCATCAATATTGTATTCTTCATTTAGTTCATTTAATAACCTTCGTTTATGTAAAACTCTATTTTTTTGAAAAATGTTAAAAGCAAAATTATATATATAAATTAAATAATTTTTTTCAAAACTTTCGTCAAATTCAACTTTATTTTCAGTAAAAGGATGGAAAATTTCAAGAACATAAAATAAAGATTTTGTTAAATCAAATAATGTTTTTTTATTAGTAAAATGTTCTTTTATTTCTTCAAATTTATTAGTAAGAGAATTAGAAACTTGTTTAGTATTAATATTTAAAAATTTAACATTTTTTTGTAATATATTGATGGGCTTAATATGTGGAAGATATTTTGTATCTTTTATACCATATCGGTCTAATGTTATATAAATTTTTTTATTTTTTAATTCATCAATATTTTTTAATATTATTTTTTTTATATTATCAATATTTTTATCAATATTATTTAAAAATTCTTCATTTTTTTGCGTAATAATTTCATTATGATATATTATTTTTTTGGTTTCTAAAATATGTTTTTTAGTTGTGGATTTTTTTCTTAAATCTATCTCTTCTTTTTTAAAATTTTCTTTCATTTTTTTAAACAATACATATGTAGTATTAAGATTATCTATAATATTTTTTTTTCTTTCAATATATATTTTATTATCATATTTTGAAGTAACTGTTCCTACATGTCCTTTCCACCTTCCATTTATAATTTTTACAAAATTACTTATTACATCTTCTTCATTATCAATATCATTAATATTTATAAATTTTAATAAAGTTTTAGAATTAGTAATATTCTTTTTTTGTGAAATTTGTTCTAAATCATAAACAATAATGTATAAAATAGAAAGAATTTTAAGAACATCAAATTCAATTTGAGTAAAAAATTGACGATATAATTTCATTAATTCTTTATCATATTTTAATTGTAAGACTTTACTATATGATACCGTTGACAAAAATGGATGTTTTAAATACTTTGCAAAAGTATTATGGATATTTTTATTCATTGTTTTTTTATATTCATTATTTTCACTAATAGTAATTACTTGTGTAGATATATATTTATTTTCATTCATATTCAAATACATATATATAGTATTTATCCATCGTTTAATATTATTAAATTTTAAATGTTGTTGTAAATTTATTACATCTTCGAAATTTATTTGCGATTGTTGTTCAAAATCATCCATTTCAGTATAATTATTATTCATAATTATACTATCATTATATTCATCTGGTTCATTAGTTTCACCATATTCTCCATCCCCTTCTTCATCTTCATCTTCATCTTCATCTTCATCTTGCTCATCATTATTGATAACGTAATCTTCAATATCATAATCAAATGTTTTATATTTTGTATCTAAAATTTCTATTTTTTTAATCAACTTTTGTAAATTATTAATATATTCCGTTTTATATTTTATTTGTCTTGTTATTTTTTCTTTTTCATCATCTTGCATATAAGTTGAGATAATTTTTAATGATGATACATGATCAGTAGTGTTATTTATTTGTTTCTGAATTTTATTAATATAATTTTCAATTGGTTCAGTAAGATTTTCATTTGTAAACGAAATATTAAATAATGTATTATAAAAATTTTGTTGCATAACATATAATTTTGATTTTGAATGAAATGTTAAAAGTGTTTCTATTATAATTTGTTTTTCTAAAACCAATCGAGTAAAAATATCTTTATCATTTGATGTTTGTAAATTATTATAAAATTTTATTTCATCAGATGTTTCTAATAAAATTATTCGATTATTAATTACCTTAAATAAATTATATGTCAAATATTTATCAAAGATTTGGATATATCGTTCAATATAATTTTTAATTGGTAAAATATATTTGATAGATGATATCCATTTATTGAAATTTTGTTCATAAAGGGTAATATATTCAGAATCAGTTAATGATATAGTATGATTTATATTATTTGAATTAAAAATATCAAAAGAATATATATTTTTTTTATCTTCCTTTCCGAAATAATATATAACATTTTCAAATAAATTTGAGAAATATGCAATAAAAATCTTACGATTTTTACTCATCATTATATTCCATTCAATATTTTGTAAATTTTCCTTATTTTCATTATGCAATAATTTTTTTACTAATTTATTATCAATTGTTTTTATAAAAGTAGTTATATTGGTATTGTTGTTAATATAATTTTTATGTAGTTTTTGGTAATGATTTAATTTACAATTTTTTAAGAAATCATCATAATATAATTTTAATTCTTTTTTCTCTAATTTATTGGTTAAGGCTGATGGTTTTATAAATATTTTATCATTTTCTATATTATTAATAATACTTTGTACTTCACTTTTTGTATCTAAAATATGTTTGTTTGTATAATCTAATTGTGATTTTATTTTGTTTTGAATATTTTCTGTGAAATCTTTTGAAGATAATATTTTTTCAAAATTTTGGTAATATTCAGAATAGTCTTTTAAAATATTTTTAATGTTTGTAAATTCTTTGTAATATGCAATTTGAACAATATATTTATTTTCAATATCATCTTCAACATTTGTTATATTTTTTTTTACATAATATTCAAGAATATTATTACATATATACGCATAAGTTTCATGTCCAACTTTATAATTATTATTTAAGTTAATTCCTATTGGTAATAAATTATTAGATGATTCTCTTTGCTTTTTATATTCTAGAATATTTCTACATTTATTTAGATAAATTAATAATATGTTATACGAAATATGTATTTTTTTAGTATTTTCATCATAATATTTAATTTTATCAATGTTTTCATTATTAATAATATGATGTTGATCACATTGTTTTTTACATTTTATAATACCATTATTATAATTTGAATTTATTTTATTAAATAGTCGCTTTATTGGCGAACTATTATTTAAAATTATTTTATTCAATAGATTTTTGTCACTTTCTGGCATTTTTTTTAAATAATTTAAAAAATTTGTTAAATTTTTTACCTCATCTTGGTTTTTATTGTAAGAATAGTATTGCATATTTGATAATATTTCTTTTTCTTCATTAAAAAATTTAATATATTCTTCTGTATTATGAATTAAAATGTTTATATGTTTTGTATTAAGTTGAAATATTTCTGTATGTTTTCTTAAAAAATCAAATAATTTAACAAATTGTGTAAAGTAAATATCTGGATTTATATCATATTTGACACTTGGATTGCTTTTAGTTAAATCTCTCCATATTTGTTCTGCGTTATTAGTCTCATTTGATAATATACTGATGTCATTTGGTTTTAAAAATGTTATATCAAAATCATTATCAATATTATTATTTATTTCAGATAAAAAATTTGTTAATGTTTTTGAAATTTCATTTTCAATATTATCTATTTGATTATTGATATACATTTTCTTATCTTTATCATCGAGATTATAGAATATTTTTATAATTGATAAATTATTTTTTATATTTTTAATATTATAAGATTCAAAAATTTTATTGTAATTAGATAATTTAATAAGTATTTTAGAAAATGTTTCTTGTATTTTTTTTGAAAATTCAGTTTTAATAAAGCGGAGATTTTTTTCATTATATCGAATATCGTCGTATAATAAATTATAATATCGTGATACAATGTCTTCTGATGATATAAATTGTGAAAATTTATTTTTTAAAATTGTATCGCGTAAAATAAGATTAATCCCCCTTTTTTTTTTTTCTTGTTTATTTTCTATAAAGAATTTTCGGATTAATTGTATATATGTTTTTCTCTTTTTATCATTTATATTAATTAATTCTTCACTTTTATTGAAAAGATTACTATTGTCAAATATTATGTATAATTGTGTTTTTAAATGAGTATTAGATTCTGATTGTATTTTTTCGTGTAATTCTATATTATTTTGATATTCCGTAAAAAAATATGTTATAATAGAAGTTAAAATAATTTTTGTAGAATTACTAAAATTTTCAATACTTATGAAATCCATTTAATCTATATAAGATATAATACATAATTTATAAAGATTAAATTAACTTTTTTTATATATAGTATATCTTATATAAATCAAATGTTTTCATTTTTAAAATCTTTGAAGTCACCATTTAACAATAAAGTAGTTCAGTGTTTGAGTATAATTATAATAGTATTATTAATTCTTTACTTTTCTTGTTGTATTAATACGGATAAAATACAACTTCCATTTGAACCATATGAAGAAACAGAGGATCAATATCCAGAAAGTGAATCTTCAACAGAAGATCAATATCCAACAGAAAGCCAACCAGAAAGCCAACCAGAAAGCCAACCAGAAAGCCAACCAGAAAGCCAACCAGAAAGCCAACCAGAAGCTAGTACTAAAATTACAAATGCTATTGGAGCATTAATTAAAGGTTTTTTTTAATTTAATTGAAAAAAAAATTTTTTCTTAATTATAGTATATAATAACTCAATGTTTTCCTTTTTAAAATCAATCAAACCTCCATTTAACAAAAAAATTATCACTTGTTTATCAATTCTCGCAGTTGTTCTCGCTATTCTTTATATATCTGGATTAACTAAATACAGAACAAAACCTATCTGGGAATCTTATGAAGATGCCCCAGCCGAAGATAAAAACGCTATCGATAAAGTTGCAGATGCGGCAAAAGCTCTTTTTGGTATGTAAATTAAATTAAATTAAATTAAATTAAATTAATTATTTTGAATATTTATTTTTATCTTTATTATAAGTATAAAAAAAATGTTTTCTTTTTTAAAAAAAATTAAAATCCCAAAAATACTTATTTGTTTACTCGTTATCACAATTGTTCTTGTAGCTCTTTATTACACTGGAATTATCAATAAAGATAAACTTCCATTTGAACATTATGAAGATGATTCTTGTTCCCCAGAAGATAAATCTATAGCATGTAATATTAAAAGAGCATATAACATAGCAACTTCTTAAAAAATTTAAATGCGAAAATATATTATTTCTTTATTATATATATAAAGCAAAGTATGTTTAGTTTTTTAAATAAAATAAATATTCCTAAAAAAATTCTAACATGTCTTATTATTTTAGTAACTGTTCTTATAATTCTTTACTTTACTGGATTTATTAACAAAAATAAATTACCAACACCATTTGAACATTTTAATAATTCAGAAGAATCTCAAGGATTAGGGGATTTTACAGATACCTTAAATTTAAAAATATAAGCTGGAACTATTTATTATAAATTAATTTAGTAATAAGTTTTATAAAATTAATACTAAATTATATATAAGAATTAATATTAATATATTTTATTATATATAAGAATTAATATTAATATATTTTATTATATATTAAAATGGACTTTATAAGAAATTTCATAAATTCAATGATTTGGGGAATCGGTCTAAATGCTGGAAATGATATTTATAAAAATGTAAAAAAAAAAATTAAAACAAAAAATAATGAAAAATGTGATTTATGTAATTCAAATTTAATTCATTCACGTGATTATACATTATGTACAAATAAAAGATGTATTAGTAATAATTAGATTTTTATTCTAATTTTTTTGTATAAAAAATTAACAAAAAAATTAAAACAAAAAATATTATAATGTTGTAATTTCAGGCTAAAATTATAATTAGTCCAAATTAATTTCTTTATATTGTTTGTTTAATTTTTGTTTTCGAATTTGTTTTTGATGAAATCTGTTCATTCGTCTATTTTCTGAATTTATTTGTGTTTCATCATTATTTTTTTTTAACATTAATTGTTGTTTTTCTTTTATTGTTTTATATTCATTTTGTTTAGTCTTAGTTCTTAATTGTTCTAAATATTTTTGATGTTGTTCTTTATCTTGTATCTTTTTTTGAATATCATTTATTTTTCTTGCTTCTCTTCTTCTCTTTCTTTCTTCTCTTTCTAATTCTTTTTGAAAACGTTTTTTTTTAAGTATTTCTTGTATAAAAATATTATCTGTTTGATGATATAAAGATATATTTTTTTCACTTTCAGTTTCAGTTTCAGTTTCAGTATCTTCTGGGTATTTGAATAAAACTTTATTTATAATTTTAAATTTAAGTTGTGTTTTAGATAAAATTTTCCAAAGTTGAATATCTTTAGTTATATTATTATTATTTTCAAACATATGATTCCATACATTACGATTTAAGCATACACAAGCATTTTCTATAAGATTAATATTTTTATCTAAAAACCAACGTATATTAAGTTGTTCAGTTATATCATTATTATTTTCAATCATTAAAATAAATAACAATATATAGTGACATAGTTTTTTTAATGTTATTATATCTAAATTATTTTTAGTTGCAAGTGATTTTAATAATGTATTGGTAATATAGTCTCTATAATCATCCATTTTTTCAAATTTATCAAATTGTTCAAAATTTGTTCGTAAAGATTCGATATTTATGAAACAATGTCGTAATAATTCAAGAAATAAATCATCTCCTTTAGGTGTATTTTCAATATTGTGTGATAATTGATGAATTTGTCTAAATACTGGTGGATATGAGCATTTGCACTGCTCGCAATAAAATTTATCTTCCAAATATTCTGTAATATTTAACAAATTTTGTGGTTCTTTTTTATTTTTCTGTGACAAGTGATTTACAGAACTAATTATATCATATCCTCTTTTTATTTCATCAACTTGATATTTAAATCTATCTAAATGATAAAATTTATCGAGTTGTACATTAAATATAATATCATATTTCATTTCATGAAATGCTTTATGTAAAAGAAATCCTCGTGCTTGATAATGGCTATTGAATGATTTATTCCAAAAAATTTTTTTATAATTGATATCTGGTGGAAATACCGAAAAGTCGGTTCCATCATAATTTAATTCTAATATATCAAATTGTGTAAAACTTTGATGTAAAACCGAATCAATACATTTAGATATCCATTTTTTTTGATATATATCGAAAATATTTTTATGATATACTAAAGCAGCACATTTTAATTCTATATTTCTAGTATTATTCATCCTGATTATAACTAATATAGATATTATTTGTATTTTTAATACACATCTAATTATTTAATAAGAATATATTAGTTTCTGGGTTATATTGTAAACTATAAATCTCATTTATTTTTCCATTCTCTATATCATAATCAACTTGATTTGATTTTGTTAGTTGTTTTGTTTTAATTGCATTAAATAATTCATCTTCTAGTTTTGAAGTATATTGTTTTGATAAATTATATTTTTTGGATAAACTTTTAACAAAATCATATATTCTATTTAATTTTAAAGACTCTGATAATTTTGTCCAAGAAGTTTGATAAATTTTAATATTTGTTTGTTCAAGAATACTATCTAAATTATTTATCTCATCTTCTGTAAAATTATCTATTATTTTTCTCCCAGTAGCTAAATCTCTATATTTTTTTTTTTTATCAACATATAGTTTCTTATATTTGTATTGTGATAAATATATAGGTATTTTATATTTTGAATCTATATTAGAAATATCATCATCTTTTTTGGAAAAAAAGTATCTATATTTTTTTTTCTTATTTTCTTCCTCCGTATTAATATTATATATTTTTTGAAAAATATCATGAATGGTTCCGATATTTTTTCCTAAATTAGTGCTATATATATCTTCTTTTTGAAATGTTCCTGCTTGACTTTGAATTAACATATTAATTTATTATATTATTTTATTATTCTATTTTAAGATATAATTGTTTTTATATACTTTTTAAAAATAATAAATAGATTTTTTAGTTAAATTAATCTATTTATTTATTTTATACATCTATTATATATATACAAAATGATAAATAATTTTGGATGGGATTTTGCTGCAGCAAATAGTGATTCTAATGCCGGACTTCATCCGTCTTTAGCATCCCGAAATGATTTAATAAAAAAAAATATTTCGATACAACAAAAACCACAATGTAAACAACCTCCTAAAATTAAAAAAGTTAATAAAGTATCAAAATCTACTGGACAAACATATAATATAGTGCATAAACATGTTCATTATTTAAATACTGAAGGTCAAAAACAAAAAACTTTAGTTTCAAAAATCAATCAATCAAATAATGATATCATTTCTGATATTAAAAGTTTAAAATCAGAATTCAAAAAGAAAAAAGGAATGTTATCTCGTATTCGTCAAATTTCAAATGAAGGTGCTATTCAAAAAAATATTCCATTAGTTAAAAAACAATCTTTAAAAACAGAAAGCGTTAAATCTAGTTTAGATGAAAAAATCAGAACAGGTGAATCAATTAATAAACAAACTTTATCTGAATTAACTGATAAAATTAATGATTTAGTAAATTTACAAAATAGTGTTAAACAACATAGTACTACAATTGATAGTTTACAAAAACAAATTGGTTCCTTAACTGATGCTCAAAAGAATGAACTTGTTAAATTTAAACAAATGTATTTTAAAGAAAAAGCTCTTCTTAAATACAAATCTGATCAATATAATAAATTAAAATCCGTGTGCGATAACCAAAAAGTTCTTTTGACTAAAGCTCAAACCGAATTAGCATTAAAAAGTTCTAATACAAAACAAAAAGATACTATAAATCAAATAGCATCCGTAAAACAACAAAATGAAAAGAATTTGGTAAATCAAACAAAACAAATTCAAGCAGAAACAAATAAATTAAATAATACTAAACAAACAATTGTTGATAATAAAAAAAAATTAACTGAAAATCAATTAGAAATTGCCAAAACTAAGGCTGTAATAGCAGAATTAGAAAAACAAGGAGGTGATACATCAGCATTACGAGCAAAATTAGCAAAATTAACAAATATGACTAATGGTGTTGCTAAAAATATTGTAGTAGGGCAAAAAAAAGTTGTACAAAGTAAACAAAATATTGAATCCAATATCAAAAAAATTGAACAATCTCAAAAAAATTTACAAACCATTAATAATAATTTGAATAAACTTCAAACAGCAGCAAAACCAGAATCTAAAATACCAGTTGAATCTAAAAAAATTCTTGTTGAATCTAAAAAAGCAATTGTTGAATCTCAAAAAGTTGCGGTTGAAGCTGTAAAAGTAGCAGTAGAAGCTGGTAAAGTTGAATCAGAAAAAATAGCAGCAGTAGAAGCAGCAAAAGTTAAAACAAAAACTGTTGTACAAATAGCAACTGAAGATCAAAATGCAACAGAATTATTTAAAAATGGTTCTATTATTCGTCTTAAATCTAAATGGGGCGGTTATATTTCAATGAATACTGATGGTACTACTGTTGATCATGGAAAAGCAGATTCAAATTCTTTTTTCATTGTTAAAAAATTACCAAAATATGGACCAAATGCAATTGGTTTATTTGGTAAAACTTCTCGATATCTTAGAGCTCGTAATGACAGAAGAAAAGTTGATCAAAGTAATAAAGTAGATAATTTTAAAATTTCTCCACCTGATTCACTTTCTGTATTTACATTAGAAAATGTAGGAAAAGGCCAAGTAGCTTTGAGAACATATAATAGTACCTATATTCAAGCAGGAAAATATAAAAAAATACGTCAAGGAAGAATTGTTCCAAAAGGACAGCCACTACCAGATAAGTGGGTTGGAGAAAGATTTACACCAATATTTATTTCTAAAGTAAAATCGGAAATAGATGTAGATATGTCCATATTTGATAATAAATTGATTAAATTAAAATCTTCAAGTAATTATTTTGTAAATGTTTCTAGTGATGGTACTTATATTCTTCAATCTAAAGAAGAAACTCCATATTCAGTCGTAAAAGCAATTAGATTACCACGTTATGGTAAAAATTGTATTGCTTTATTAGGTAAAACAAATAGATTTATTCGTTCTCATAGAAATAAAATGGATATGGATCAATCTGGTTTAGTTACTGCTGCCAATATTAATGATAGGGCTAATGTATGGACTTGGGTTCGTTTCTTTGTAGAAAGACAAGAAAATGGAACTCATGTTTTCCGAACATTTCATAATTCTTATTTACAAGTAGCAAGTGGTTCTCGTATTATTCAAAAATTTACAGATATTGGTGGTCAAAGAAGTGCATCACAACAATTTACAGTTATAAGTAGTAATGTTTCTGTTGAATCAAAACCTGAATCAGCAACAGAATCTAGAGCAGCAGCAACAGAATCTAGAGCAGCAGCAACAGAATCTAGAGCAGCAGCAGCAGCAACAGAATCTAGAGCAGCAGCAACAGAATCTAGAGCAGCAGCAACAGAATCTAAATACGCATTAATTGAATCTAGAGGAGTAGTAGTTGAAGCAGAATCTAAATTTGCTTCAGTTGAGGCAGAGTCTAGAAGAGCTGCTGTTGAAGCAAGAAAAGTATCTGTTCTACCTGAAGCATTAACAGAAGGTGTCAAAAAAACAGATATTATGGATATGTTATTAAATGGTGTTAGAATTCATTTGAAAGGAGTTTCTTCAAATGATTATATTTCAATGAATGAAAATGGTATTAATGTTAATAAAGATAATAAAGGTGATAATACCATATTTATTATTAAACGATTAAAGAATATTGCTCCAAATGCTGTTGCTTTATTTAATAAAAAAACTTCTAAATATCTTAGAGCCGGAAATAATAGAAAAAATATTATACAAACAAAAAGTAAATTTGATAATTATAATGCTTTTCCAAATGATATAGCTTTAGTATTTTTAGTTGAACAATTTGGAGCTAATACAATCGCATTGAGAACAAATTATAATACATATATTCGTATCAAAAAAGGAACCACTCAAGAAGTTGTCTCAAGTAATGAAAAACTAACTGGACCAAAAGGTACTGGGTATAGAGGAAAACAAAATAAAACAATATCTGGAAAAACTTGTATGAAATGGAGTTCTCAATCACCACATAAACATGATAATATACCTGAGAAAAAGAAAGATTTAGGTGTTGGTGATCATAATTATTGTAGAAATCCAGACAGTGAAAAAACTATTTGGTGTTATACTACTAACGCAAGTAAAAGATGGGAATTCTGTGCTCCTAAACAAGCCTCTATTGCTAGAGATGTTGTACAAAGTGTGTTTTTCAAAAAACAAACAACTGTAACAGAATCAATGAAAGATAAATTATTTACTCCATTAATTGATGGAAGAGAAGACCAAAAAGTTGATATGATATTATTTAAAGATTCAATAATTAGAATAAAAACTAATAAAGGTAATTATCTTACAATGAATTCTAATTCAGGAAATGTTTCGCAAGAGCAGATTAATGAGAATGGAGTATTTTATGTTCAATTATTACCTGAATATGGATATAATTGTATTGCTTTATTGGGTAAAACAGATAGATATTTACGAGCTCATGAAAATAAACAAGTAATAAGTCAATCTGGACCATCTCCGGCAAATAGAAAAATACCAGATGATTGGACATGGGTTAGATTTTTTGTTGAAAAACAAGATAACAAAACTTATGTATTTAAGACAGCACATGGTACATATTTACAAGCAAAAATAGGTGGTAAAGACTTTACTCAAACTAATCGTAAAGGTAATTTCTGGCATCAAAGAAAACCACGCGATCAATTTACAATCGTTTTCTTAAAGGAAAAACAAATTGGAGATCCAATTGGAAAATTCATTGCTGAAAATTATCAAAATAACAAAATGTGGAAAAATATTGCAGGTAATCAAAACGCAACTCAATGGAACGGTAATCCAACAGTACAAACACACAAAAATGGAAATGTTTCCTTTAAAGCAATTAAATTTGAAAGAAATGATGGTTTAAGATTTCATCCAACTCTTTCAACTCCAAATTATACATTTGCGGTTGTTGGAAGAAATCGTAGAAGACAAGGTCGTGTTATTGATGGTACAACTGGTAATGTATTACACGGATGGTGGGGAAATAGAACTGGTGTATTTCATCAAGGAAGATGGCTAACACATAAAAATCGTGGTTCTAATAGTGATTGGCATGTTATGGTTGCCACAAATGATGGTAAAGCATATTATGATGGGAAAAGTGTAAGTAAAAGTACAAGAAAAGGAGCTTCACCAGCACAATGGACTATTAATTTTGGTCAGCATCATGGTGGTGAATGGACTAACAGTGATATTGCTGAAGTACAAATGTTTGATAGACATTTAAGTCATTCCCAACTTACAAATTTAAGTAATATTTTAGCAAGAAAATATGGTATAGAATCATTAACACCAGTTATTGAAACTATTGGAAAATCACCAGCAGTTAATAAACCAATCGCCCATTTTACAGCAGAAAATTATCAAAATAATAAAAATTGGAAAAATATTGTAGGTGTAAAACCAAATGCTACTCGTTGGAGAGGAACAGCAAAAGTTGAACAACATACTAATGGTAAAATGAAATTCAAAGCAATTAAATTTGGACGAAAAGATGGTGTTAGATTTGATGAAGCAATTTCCACTTCAAAATATACATTATTTGCAGTTGGAAGAAATAGAAGAAATAATGGTAGAGTTATTGACGGAACAACTGGTAATGTATTACACGGATGGTGGGGAAATAGAACCGGCGTTTTCCATCAAGGTAGATGGCTAACACATAGAAATAGAGGTTCTGGTCCAGCCTGGGGTGTAATGGCAGCAACCAATGATGGAAGATCATATTTTAATGGTAGAAATACAAGTAAAACTAATAGAAAAGGAAGAACACCAGAACAATGGTCAATTAATTGGGGACAAACTCATAGAAATGAATGGACTGAAAGTGATGTTGCTGAAATGATATTTTATGATAAACATTTAACTGATGCTGAAATGATAAAAGAAAGTGATAGATTGGCTAAAAAATATGGTATTACATCATTAATACCAATTATTGAAAAAGCAGGAAAATCTCCAGCTGTCAATAAACCAATCGCCCATTTCACAGCAGAAAATTATACAAATAACAGAAATTGGAAAAATATTGTAGGTGTAAAACCAAATGTAACAGAATGGAGAGGTAATCCAACAGTACAAAAACATAAAAATAGAAACAAAATTTTTAAAGCAATCAAATTTGAACGTAATGATGGTGCTAGATTTGATGAATATATTTCTAAACGAAATTATTCAATTATTGCTGTTGGTAGAAATAGAAGAAATAATGGTCGTGTTATTGATGGAACATCTCATAATACATTACATGGATGGTGGGGAAATAGAACCGGTGTATATCATTATGGAACCTGGTCTACTCATACCAATCAAAATGGTGGTTCTAATTGGTCTGTAATGGCTGCTGCTAATAATGGTCTTGCATTCTATAATGGCAAAAAAGTAACTAAATGGATGCGAAAAGGACGAACTCCACAACAATGGTCTATTAATTGGGGACAATTCCATCGTAATGAATGGACTCAAAGTGATATTGCTGAAATAATTTTCTATGAAAAACATTTAACAGATGCTGAATTTTTAGCAGAAAGTAAAAGATTGACAACTAAATATGGTATTCCATCATTAACTCCACTTATTGAACCAGCCGGAAAATCACCAGCTATTAATAAACCAATCGCACACTTTTCAGCAGAAAATTATCAAAATAATAAAAATTGGAAAAATATTGTAGGTGTTATTCCAAATGCAACACAATGGGTTGGTAATCCAACATTACAAACACATAAAAATGGTAATAAAACATTTAAAGCAATTAAATTTGAAAGAGCAGATGGTGTAAGATTTCATTCATCTGTTTCTACTAAAAATTGGACACTTATTGCCGTAGGAAGAAATCGTAGAGGAACTGGTCGTGTTATTGATGGTACTAGTGGTAATGTATTACATGGATGGTGGGCAGGTAGAACTGGTGTATATCATTATGGAAGTTGGTCAACACATAAAGATCAAGGAGCACATAAAAATTGGCATGTTATGGCTTCAACAAATGTAGGTCATTCATTCTTTGATGGAAGACAAGTCGCATCTAAAATACATAGACGTAGTAGAACACCTGCTCAATGGACTATTAATTGGGGACAATTCAAAAGAGGCGAATGGACTCAAAGTGATGTTGCTGAAATGATTTTTTATAATAAACAATTATCTGATGCCGAAATTATAAAAGAAAGTAATAGATTATGTGCTAAATATGGTATTCCAGTTCAAAAATCCCCAAAAGTTCAAAAACCCCCAAAAGTAATGGAACAATTCAAAAATGGACGTCGCCTTCGTCTTAAAACTTGGAGAAATAATTATGTTCGTATGAGAAGTAATGGAAGACATGTTCATCAAGGTGGAGCAGGAACAGAAGAAATATTTACAGTAAAAGTATTACCACAATTTGGTAATAATGTAATTGCTTTATACGGACACTTTAAAAGATATCTTAGAGCACATAGTAATAAAAAAACAATTGACCAATCCGGAAAAAGACCCAATTATAATTCATACCCAAATGGTTGGGCATGGGAAAGATTTTGGGTTGAAGATGTTGGTGGTGGTAAAATTGCTTTAAGATCATTTCATAATACCTATCTTCGTACTAGAAGAAATGGTTGGATGGATCAATCTCCAACTATCCCAAAAGGAAAATCAATTCCTAAAAATTGGGCGTGGGAAAGATTTACTCCTGTATGGATTTAAATGATTAAGAGACAATTTTTACTTTAATTATATTATATCGAAATATATCAAATAATTATATTTTAATATAATATAATATACTAAATGGTTAATCAGAACAAAAAAATTTATGAACAAAAGTTTGGTGATCTATATAATCCAAGAAAAGCTGTTCTTTCTCAACCACAAGAGTCTAAAATAGTTAAGCAATCCAAAGAGCTTAAAGAGAAAGTGATTAAAGAGGAACCAACTAGTAGAACAATTAATGTAATACATAAACATGTACATAATGTTAATAATCCAAAAAGACAAGCCAATATAGTAAAAAACGAAAATAATATCGTTTCGAATACAGAAGATATTATAAAATTATTAACAAAATTAAGAAAAGAATCTCAAGAAAGACGTAGAGTATTATCTTCAATTTCTGATGCAGCAAATGTTGATTCAATTGCTAAAAATTTAGAACAAAAAGTTCAAGAATCAATTAAACAACAAAAGAAAGTTGCCCCAATTGTTAATAATCAAAAATCAGAATTAACCGAATTAAAGAATATTCTTTTATCTCATAAAAATATGATTCAAAATTTGGAAAAAAAAATCTCCCAATCTCAATCAAAACCACCAGTTATAAATGTAAGAATTGGGGATAAAGCAGACAAAGAAAAAAGTGAAGCAGCAGCAATGGAAGTTAAAAAATATAAAGGAGCAATGAAAAGATATCAAGTATTATTCAACAAATATAGAAAATTATATATGAAAGAATTATCTCATTTTAAAAAATTAAAAGGTTCTTGTGCTAGACAAAGACAGGTAACTCAAGTTGCTAAAAAAGCATTACAAAAACATGAGGTTGAAAATGCAATGAAATCTGAAGATAGAAATATAGTTGAATCTCAAAGAGTTGAATCTCAAAGAGTTGAATCTCAAAGAGTTGAATCTCAAAGAGTTGAATCTCAAAGAGTTGAATCTCAAAGAGTTGAAAATGTTGCTGATAACCCACAAGCAATTAAGGCAATTATTAAAAAAGTTCGTAAAGTTCCAATCAAACAATCGGTAGAAAGTGCTGTTGAATCGTGCCCAAAAAGAGATAAATCATGTCCAAGTGAATTAGAAATTGTTTTGAAAAGAGTTTCTCGTAAAGAAGCAACTATTAATAAGAAGATAGGTAATATTGAAGGAATTATAAAAAAAATTAATAACAAGAAAAAAGAAACAAAAAAAGCAGAAGCAGTTAAAAAAGCAGAAAAAAAACTAGCAAGAAAGGCAAAAAAAGCATCAAGAAAGGCAAGAAAGGCATCAAGAAAGGCAAGAAAGGCAAAAAAAACATCAAGAAAAGCAGAACCAGAAGCAGTTAAAAAGATAGAAAAAGAAAGAAAAGAAAAAGCAAGAAA
>Ga0257107_1000055_pt1 | contig 39767 bp, 36 predicted proteins | sample LP_taG_2_FD_190178 | JGI IMG/M metagenome (GOLD analysis project Ga0257107, IMG submission 190178) | Marine microbial communities from Northeast Subartic Pacific Ocean, Canada - LP_J_2011_P26_500m | ecosystem: Environmental > Aquatic > Marine > Oceanic | place: Canada: Northeast Subartic Pacific...
TCTTCAAACCATAACATAAGATATGCTCTCAAATTTTTTGATAGAAAAGTAGTAGTTGAGCCTGAAAGTTTAGATGTTTTTAGCCAAGCAACTCCAGAGAGTGGTAAAGAAGGCTCTGTCTCATTAGCATATACCTTTGTAAAAAAACGCCCAGACCTAAACAATTTATATATTCCTAGAAATGGTTATGGGCTTAAACTAGAAGGGAATTTTGTTGATAAAAATATCTGGGGAGATTTTACGTATAATCATTATAATATAGACGCTTATATTAATAAAAAAATAGGCCCTACTGTGTTATATATTCGTGGTAGGTATGAAATCGTTTCTGGTAATCCGCCAGCTCAAGAAACGGCTGGCCTTGTTGATATCCCGAGTAATTATTATGTTGGGCAGATTGTTTTTGGAAAGGAGCATATGAGCCCAAGAGGCTGGGAAGGCTCCAATCTGGGGGATCGTGCTTTTATGGGCTCAGCCGAACTAAGAAGTCCTCTATTAAACCTAAACGTATTGGAAATAATGAGAATCGTTAAAGCAGGAAAACTATCTTTTTCATGTGTCTCAGATTTTGGTAAAGTGTGGGGTTCACAAAATAATGATTGGATCGTTACTGCAGGATTAGAAGCTCGTTTAGCGATAATTATAGGGAATATGCCACTGTTTATTTATAGTGCCGGTATTGCACAGACGCTAGACCAGTGGTCAGAAAACCCGAGCGCGGAGGGTATACAGCCGTATATCAGATTAGCATTGGTTAATCCATTTTAGTTGATAAAGCCTGATCTGCTTATGGATATATAAATATTGGTCGGGTTAGGTCTGAAACTAATTTTTTGCGGTTTAGAATAGTTTTCTTGAACTATCCCAAGGGTTATCCCCCATTTATTAAACGGCACATATTTCAATTCCAAAATAGTCTGAAACCTTGATAGATCTAACTTGATTTGTTCTGACACTTGATGAAAATACTCAATCTCTACCTTTGTGCTTAATTTTTCCCAGTCTTTATCGAAGGTGCCGGCTCCTTTTATATACGTTGTTTTTTCATCACTTTCTATATAATCTGATTTGTCATAGGCCCATCCAATTTCAAAAGTCATATTCCCATTATTTACATTACTTAACAAAGATCCTAAGCCTTGATTGAAATGATATCTAAGGTTTTTGCCTGATTTATGATAAACATAAGTGTTAAAATGATAAAAACTCTTATTGAAATCATATTTATTACTTGATTTGGTTCTAATTCTTAAATCCGAAGATGAATCAAAAAAATGCCCAAAAATTCTTATGTCTCTAAAAGTATTATCAGTCACTCTTTTTATTCTATAATAAGTAGCAAGACCTGTCTGGTTTGTTGTTCCATTATTTACACCGCCAAAACGAACATAGTCTTTCCAATGTATATTATCACTATCAGGATTGTGTGCAAGCAGAAAGGATAGGGTAACAAATACTGCTTGTTTTTTGATCATTGTTTTATTCTTTTTCCAGACCGCATCATTATTATAGCTAAGCCAGTAAATAATAATGTTAAAAAAACTGCCATCCAAAAACTTATGATTACTGGTGAATCACTTTTTTCTAGTATCATATACCGAATTCCATTAATCATATAATATATTGGATTTATAAAACTAAGACTTTGTGCCCAGTCAGGAAGCATTTTTATTGAATAAAAAATACCACCTAAAAAACTAAGTGGCGTCAGGAAAAAATTTTGTATCATAGCTAACTGGTCCCAGCTTTCAGCCAGTTGCCCCATCACAAGTCCCATGCTAGAAAAAGCCCATGATACCAAAAATATAAACATCAAAGTACCTGGAAGGTTCGATATAGGTAAGTCGATTAAAATAACACCAACTAAAAGAACAAGAATTCCGTTAACCATTCCTCTCACTGTCCCACCTATGATATAAGCCAATGCAATCTCTAGTCCAGATAAGGGTGCCGTAAGGAGATCTGGTAGTTGTTGAAGAAGCTTCATCTGAAGCATTGAGGATGACGTGTTTGAAGAAGCATTAGTAAGTGTATTCATCATGATAAGTCCTGGAAGAATAAACATTGTATAAGATACTCCCTGTATCTCAGATATACGCTGCTCTAAAGTAAAACCAAATATTAATATATAGAGAACGGAAGAAATGAGTCCTGGGATCACTGTCTGTCGGTATACAGAAAAAAATCTTCCTACTTCTCTATTTGTTAGCGTCCAAAGACCAATCCAGTTAACCATAATATTTTAGCATGCTTTTATTCATTAATACTTTTCCCTGTAAGTTCTAAGAACACATCTTCTAATGATGATGTTTCTGTTGTGATACTATGTATTGGGATATTTATTTTTGTTAGTTTTTGAATAATCTCAGGTATGGCCTTCTCAGGGTCTTTCACGGTGAAGTGCATTCTAGAGTCTTCAACAGTATAGGTCAGACTAGGCAATAAGGTTTCGAGATCATTTATATTGTGTCCTGTTTGTACGGTTACTCCAGATTCCCCAAGTTCTTTAGTTAGCTCTTTAGGCGATCCTTTTTTCAATATTTTTCCTTCATCAATGATGGCAACATTTTCACAAAGGAGCTCAGCCTCTTCAATATAATGAGTTGTTAGTAATATGGTTTTTCCATTGTTATGAAGCTCTTTTAGATACTTCCATAGATCATGCCTTAGCTGAACATCTACCCCTGCGGTTGGCTCATCTAGGATTAAAATATCTGGATCGTGAACGAGTGCTTTTGCGATTTGAAATCGCCGTTTCATGCCTCCGGAAAGTTGACGAAGTCTTGAGTTTCTTTTTTTATCTAGACCGAGTCTGATCAATAACTCATTAACCTTGTGCTTTGCTTTATTCTCAGTAATCCCATAATAGCCAGCCTGAAAATAAAGTAATTTTTCAATCGTAAAAAACCAATCGACTGATAGCTCTTGAGCAGCAATCCCAATCTTAGATCTTGTATATCGATAATCCGTTACTATATCCTTATCAAACACCAGACAAGTTCCATTATCTTTAAAAACTAGTCCAGTTAGAATATTAATTGTTGTGGTTTTTCCTGCACCATTAGGTCCTAATAGTCCAAAAAACTCTCCCCTGGATATATCTATGTCTACACCTTTAAGTGCGGGGACATTATTATAGGATTTTGTTAAACCCTCAATTTTTATTGCTGTGTTAGGCACTTAGGATTAATTAAACCCAATATGAGAATCAAATGGGCTGGGAAAGTCAAAACCTTCGGCTCCTGGGAAATGGGCTATAGATACGATAAATCCCCAAGGAATTAATATTGAGGCTTCCACTTTCTGGGTGCCGGTTTTTTTATTGTTATTGATCTTTGGTATACTAAACTGTGGTTGATATATCCAAAGTCCATATTCGTCATAGCCCTTGACTCTAACAAAGAATTTGTCGCTTTCTATACCAATTTTTTTTAGGGGCTCGTAATTATCTAAAATAACAAGAATTATGTCACCAACTATTTCTTCGATTTTCATTACATCCATAAACAAACTTACTGCTTAATTATTTATTTTATATAAAACAAAATAAGGTTTTATGTGTTCCCAATTAATTCCAAAAATTCCTTTTCAGAAAGAGTTGATATCCCTAATTGTTTAGCCTTCTCTAGTTTTGACCCTGAATTTTCACCGGCTACAAGGTATGTTGTTGTTTTTGTAATTGAGTTTTTTGTTTGTCCCCCAGCATTATCAACCATAGTCTTAGCATTGTTTCTATTTATTAGATTTAGCGAACCAGTAAACACAAATATTTCTCCATCTAAGGAGTTAGAAGAAGATTTTTTTATCTGTTCAATAACTACTCCTCTTTCTATGCAATTATTTACTATGGTTAAATTATTTTTATCGTTCCAGAATTCAACAATGGATTTTGCGACTATTTTACCTATTTCGTTTATTTCTAATAGCTCGCTTTCTTTGGCATTTATAAATGTATTTAGGTCACTATTATATTTTTTCTCTAATAATTTTGCAGTGTGCTCTCCTATATTTCTTATCCCTAAAGCATATATAAATCTGGCGAAGGTTGTTCTCTTAGACTTGTTAATCGAATCAATAATATTAGTTGCAGATTTATCTCCTAGTCCATCAAGGTTTGAGATTTTAATTTTTTCAATTGAGTAGATATCATTGATATTTTTTATCAACTTGTTATCTATTAGTTGTGCAACAATTTTATCACCTAAACCTTCTATGTTCATTGCAAGCTTTGAGCAATAGTGTTGGATTCTCCCTTGGACTTGTGCTGGGCAAGAGGAGTTGATACATCTCATTATTGCCTCACCATTCTGCCTTTTTGTTTTTTGCTCACATGATGGACATAGTGTATCTATTTTAAATTTTTGAGCATTCTTTTTGTCACGTCCTACTACCTTTACAATTTTTGGTATCACATCTCCGGACCGTTCAATCAATACTTTGTCCCCAACTCTAATATCTTTTCGATCTATTTCATCTTGATTATGGAGCGTGACATTTGTCACGGTAACACCTGACACAAAAACGGGCTTAACTCTTGCAACGGGCGTGAGAGCGCCGGTTCTTCCAACCTGTATTGTAATACTTATTATTGTGCTTGTTGTCTGTTGTGCTTTAAACTTACCAGCGATTGCCCATCTCGGTGATCGACTACGAAATCCAGCTTTTTCTCGCTTACTATAATTATTCACTTTAAAAACGGTTCCGTCTATTTCATAGCCAAGCTGATCTCTAATTAGCTCTAAATCAGTGTGGTATTCTATTATATTTTTTACCCCAACCACCTTTTTTATCAAATTATTTACTGGTAAACCTAGTTTTGTAATATGCATTAAAAATTCATCATGTGTTTTATATTCAACTCCTTCTATAACCCCTGGCTCATAGCAATAGATGGAAAGAGGTCTGCCAGCCGTAATGTTTGAATCAAGCTGTCTTAGACTACCAGCCGCAGCATTTCTTGGATTAGCAAATAGTTGTTTGTTAATGACCTCTTGGTTCTTGTTTAATTTTATAAACTCATTTTTTCCGATAAATACTTCACCTCTCACTTCTAATAACCTTGGAATTTCATCCCCTAATAATTTTAGAGGTAATGCTCTTATTGTTCGAAGGTTCTGTGTTATATCTTCTCCCTCAAAACCGTCACCTCTCGTCAAACCTGCAGAAAAAATCCCTTTTTCGTAAACGAGCTCAACGCCAATACCATCTAACTTAGGTTCTGCCATATATTCAATATTGGCATTAGTCTCAAGCAGCTTTTTTATTCTTTCATCAAATAAAGTCAGCTCATTATTATTCATAGCATTAGACAGAGATAGCATTGGTTTGCGATGCGTGATAGTTTCAAAGCTAGCGAGAGGTTTTACACCAACTCTTTGAGTTGGAGAACTATTATCAATTAGCTCAGGATATTTAGTTTCGATGCTTTCTAGTTCTTTAAATAGTTTATCCCATTCGCCATCTGAAATCAGTGGGTCATCTAGGATATAATAATGATAATTATGTTTTTCTATTAATTTTTTAAGCTCTATAACTCTATTTATCATATCAGTCATTGGTTTAATCGTTTTTTTTGTTCAAAGTATTGAACTGGGTCAATAAATGATTTTCTTATTGGACTTAGTAGATTTTTATCATCTACTGGCGCACCATATATTTTCCCATCTAACGTTCTAACTGCAAAAAAATAGTCTATGGATTCCCCGGAATTTTTTTTTATATCAACCTTGTACTTGTATAAGCCACTATCTCCATTCAAAATAATTTCTCTGTATGTTTCCATTTTATTTGTTTTAAAAAACAATAAAACAGAAAATAATAACGAGTCACTTATTTCGGTAACTAAAGATAATTCAAATGGGCGCCCAATGAATAATGGTTCTGGAGGACTATGAAAAAGCTTTATATCTGCTATTGAGTTAAACCTAAGATGATCACCTTGTTTATAATATTGATTTTGTGAGAATAATAAAGAGGATGATATGAAATAAATGTACAGTATAAATCTGCTCAACATAGCTGTCCATTTATACTGTAATAGTCCATTTGCAATCTTTTAATTTCTTTTTTCTTTAGATCATATATTTCGCAGTTATCATAAGGTTTTGCGTAAACATGTAGGGTTACTACCGGTTCTTTATAGCAGTTATTAACCGAATGTATGTCTGCAGGGCCATCGACATATCCTGCTGGGGCATGAATTTTTTCTATTTGTTTTAGTCTAAGCGGAGTTTTTGACTCTACTTTATAGCTACATATTTCTAATGACCCGCTTATTACTTTAAACCAACACTTTTCTCCTTCATGTCCATGAATTGGGGCCATTTGTCCTGCGTCCCAACATATTAACAGTATCTCAAAATTTGGATCTTTATATATCATATTTCTGGTATATGTGTCTACATTAAAGTGCGAATATTGTTCTAATAGTTTCATAGAAAACTGTGATTTTGAAATAAAATCTGACACTTCTTTTATAGGAAAGTTTTTTTTAGAAAATAATTTTAAAGATTGAATAAATGGGTTCATCATTAATTATTCTTATTTAATTGAGACCAGTTTTCAATTTTTCTTTGCAAAATACTATTACTAAGGCAGTCTTTTATCCACGTATTTTCTAGTATTTTCTGATTGACAAAATAATTAATAGCACAATCAGCATCGCTCTCAAACCCCGTTGGTATTTTTGGTTCCGGATAATGTTCAATAAGTATGAATTTATGAAATGGAATTTTTGAGTATTGTCCAATCAGTGACATAGCCTCCATCACCATAAGGACATAGTCTTTATTATTAATATCTACCCCTTCTATGTCTAATTGCAAAACCCTACCCTCTTTATCACTATATATATGTATATCTAATAGATTTGGAAAACCATTAATCATTTCGCAATGATTTTTGAGCATTGAATATATTTGTTTATCTCCATAAAGTGGCTTCGACATAATTATACTTGTAAACATGAAAAATGTAATAATTTTTATCATCATATTATTTTCTGTTTGTTAACCACGATTATACCAAAGATTAAGAGGAAAAAGACAACGAGTATAGATGTTTTTTGAATTTTTTTCTTTGAATAAACGACTGATGTAGCGCTCAATGTGTAATTTGCATTTAATAACGAGTCAAGGCCAAACTTCCAGATTAGGGTGTCCTGACTCATAGATAATGAGTTGCCCGAAAATATTTCTCCAGGCATTAATAGTTTTACGACAAAAGAGTCATCTTTTAGGTCTAGCGATGCTTTTAAATAATCTTCGTGCATTTTCATTTTTTCGGCAAGGTTTTTTGCAAACTGTTCGCCTTTTTTAAAAGGCTTTATTGTGGTTTTAATAAAATCTAAACGGTTTTCTTGTATATATTTCAAATCTTCAAATGTAGCTATTCTTGCAAATGAATTCTTAAAATGATTTACTAGTCTTGCTCTGTTAATTTTATAATTAACCTTTGTCGTATCTTTTTCCAGATCAATTAAGGATTGATTAATAATAACCGTCATTGCTTCAGGAAGCCACTCAAGGCTGTCTAGATTATTATTCTTCAAGGCTTCATAGAGCAATGGATAATGTTCTTTAATTGCTCTACCAATAAACTCCATTTTAAAATTATATAAAGAAGATAAAGCTTTTATTTCTTCACCCCTTTTTATCTTAAAGGCAAGACCATATCTAGGTCTGAAATCAAAAATGGAATCTTGATAGATTGCTTCTGTAGTCATTTCCCATAGTGAATCTATTTTTGATAAATTAAACGAGCTATTACCATCCTCTTTGTTTTTAAATGGATGGTGAAAGTCATTATCGTGGATATCAGTTGAATCTCCAGTGCTAACAAACTTTAAGTAAGCCTGCCCATCGGGGTAAACCTGTATAAATATTATATTTTCCACACAGGAAATATGAAATAGGATAAATAGCGGTAGAAAAACAAATAATTTTTTAATCATATAAACAGAATTTACAATTTTATTTATTGTTAGGGGAGTTGCGCCAATGATATAATTAATGTTATTTTTTGGTATGCTTAAACAATCCATCCGCAGCATAATACTCCTAATTTTGTTTATTGGTAGTGGTTCCATAAATGCACAAAAATCTAAACCCTATTCTTTTATCGTAAACACCGATGAGGGGTTTATTGACTATTCAAATAGAATTATTGTCTGTAGAGGAGCGGCTGATATAGAAAAGAGAACCCCAGTTGATAATTCTCTTGATATTGTTGAAAAAAATATAAAAATCGCTAAGGCTGAAGCTCGCACTAAAGCAAGGATCAATCTAGTCGAATTAATGAAACAAGTAAATTTTGATGGTAGATTAGTTGGGGAGTTGATGAGTGATGAGTCTTTAATTGAAAGTCGACTAGAAGGATTAATAGGGAGCGCATATCAGCAAGGCGAAATAGAATATTTAGAAGGGGAAAAAGTAGTTATTGCTCTTGCTGTAAGGATGTCAGGTTTGTCAGAAATACTGACCGATATTGAAGGATATAAAATAGATAATATGAACCCGGCCTATTTAATGACGAGTGCTGCTATACCAAAAAGTCAGCGTGTATCTGGAATTGTTATTGATGCCCGTGAGCACGCGGTTGACCCTTCAATGAGCCCCGAGGTGCTTGATATGCAAGGGAATTTAGTATATGGAACGACAAGCTACTCTAGGTCAAAGGCAGTAAATCGCGGACCGGTAGGCTATGCATATTCGATGGCTGATAGGAATGTTAGCCAACGTGTTGGTAGTAACCCGTTATTTATAGAGGCTGTCGGTTCTTTGGATGATGATGTCTATATCACTAGCATGGATGCTGAAAAGGTTAGAAATGCAGAGAAAAGTTTCGGGGTCTTGTCAAACTGTAGAGTTATGCTCTTATTGCAATAAATGGGGAGGATTATTTTCAACAGACTGATAATTAGAATATTTATTAGTGTTCATAATTGAGCGGCCATTCATTTTTTGAGTGGCCTTTTTTTTGTCTTATAATGAAAAGTATTACGAGTTAAATGAAAGAAGAAAATGTAGCAATCCTTTTATTAGAAGATGGAAAATTATTTAACGGTATTGCTTTTGGGGCAATAGGACAGTCTATAGGAGAGGTCTGTTTTAATACCGGCATGACTGGTTATCAGGAAATATTAACTGATCCATCATATGCAAAACAAATAGTTACAATGACTGCCCCACATATTGGTAACTATGGTGTAAACGCAGAGGATATTGAGTCAGAAAAGATACAAGTATCTGGGTTTGTGATTAAAGAAGAGTCTCTTTTTCCATCAAGCTGGCGCTCAGAGATGTGTTTAGGAGACTATCTTAAAAAACAAAATATAGTTGGTATAAAAAACATTGATACTAGGTCGCTTACAAGACACATCCGAGATAATGGAGCTATGAATGGAATTATATCATCTACTAAGGATGATAAAAATAAGTTAACAAATAAACTAAAAAAATCTCCTTCAATGGTCGGGTTAGATTTAGCAAAAATTGTTTCAACAAAAAATATTTATAATTGGTCTGATAAAGGTAAATACAAGGTTGCCGCTATTGATTTTGGTATCAAAAAAAATATTCTAAGATTACTAGAAGAATTAGATTGTCAGGTAACTGTTTTCCCCGCGAGCGTGACAGCAAAAGATATTTTATCATTTGACCCAGATGGTGTATTCTTATCAAACGGTCCAGGAGACCCAGCAGCAGTTGAATATGGTATAAAAACAGTAAAACAAATACTAGGGGAAAAACCAATATTTGGTATTTGTTTAGGTCACCAGATCTTAGCTATTGCATTAGGGGCAAAGACTTTTAAACTGAAGTTTGGTCACCGTGGGATAAATCATCCTGTTAAAAATATGGAGAAAAAAACTATTGAAATTACTAGCCAGAATCACGGATTTGCTGTTGACCTTGAGAGTTTACCAAAAAATGTAATTCAAACTCACATCAACCTAAACGATAATACCTCTGCAGGAATAGAATCTACAGATTACTCAGCTTTTTCTGTCCAATACCATCCAGAATCAAGCCCTGGCCCCCATGACAGTCGATATCTTTTCAAGAAATTTATAGGAATGATGGATGCCTAAGAGAGATGATATAAAATCGATATTAATCATTGGGGCCGGTCCTATTGTTATTGGTCAAGGTTGTGAGTTTGATTACTCAGGTACGCAAGCTGCAAGGGCATTAAAAGAAGAAGGATATAAGATTATTTTAGTTAATTCTAATCCCGCGACAATTATGACAGATCCTGAAATAGCTGATCGAACCTATATTGAGCCAATTACAGTAGACTATGTATCAAAAATTATTAGTAAAGAAAATCCTAATGCTATATTGCCAACTGTTGGTGGTCAAACAGCGTTAAACCTTGCAATCGAATTAAATGATAATGGTATCTTAGAAAAATATAATGTTGAATTAATCGGCGCGCAGATTGATGCCATCCAAAAGGCTGAAGACCGTAAAAAGTTTAAAGAGGCAATGGACCAAGTATCTATTGAAACGGCACAAGGTAATTTTATCTATCACTGGGATGAAGCAAAAAAACTTATAAATGAGATTAGTTTCCCAGTAATAATCAGGCCGTCGTTTACTCTTGGGGGGACAGGAGGGTCTGTAGCATATAACTTTGATGAATTTCAAAACCTTGTTGAAAATGGTATTGCTGCAAGCCCAATTAGTGAGGTGCTCATTGAAGAATCTCTTATAGGCTGGAAAGAGTTCGAGCTTGAGGTGATCCGAGATAAAAATGATAATGCGATTATCATATGCTCAATTGAGAATATTGACCCGATGGGGGTTCACACTGGAGACTCAATAACCGTTGCACCTGCAATGACCTTATCAGATAAGGAATATCAAAAAATGCGGAACTGGGCGATTCAATGTCTTCGAACAATCGGTGTTGAAACAGGAGGCTCAAATGTTCAGTTTGCTGTTAATCCTGATAATGGTAGAATGATCATAATAGAAATGAACCCAAGAGTAAGTCGCTCATCAGCTTTAGCATCAAAAGCAACGGGGTTTCCTATAGCCAAAATTGCTGCAAAATTGGCAGTAGGTTATACATTAGATGAGTTACCTAATGACATAACCGGAGAAACTTTAGCTGCCTTTGAGCCTACGATAGATTATATAGTAACAAAAATTCCCAGATTTGATTTTGAAAAATTCCCATCGGCCACTGGACACTTGGGCGTTCAAATGCAAAGTGTTGGCGAGGTTATGGCCATTGGAAGAACATTTAGAGAATCAATACAAAAAGCATTTAGATCTCTTGAGGTTGGTATTGACGGATTAGAACCAAAATGGGCTTTTGAAGAAGATCCAGAATTAAAAAGAGCTAGATTCTTTGACTTAAATAGTTTGCGCTTTGCAACATCATTCAGGATATTAAAAATAAGAGAAGCTTTTTTAAATGGCAAAACTGTTCAAGAAATTTTTGATATTACAAAAATAGATCCCTGGTTTCTTTATCAAATAAAAATGATTTCTGACGAAGACTTTTTATCACCGATTAAACGGTTAAAAGAAAATGGTTTTTCTGATGCACAAATAGCGAGAAATACCCACACAAGTGTTGATAAAGTTCGAAGAAAAAGAATAAAAAATAATATTATTCCTTCTTATAAACTTGTAGATACCTGCTCAGCTGAGTTTAAAGCAAAGACACCATACTGTTACTCAACATATGACCATGAAAATGAGATTGAGCCCATAAAAAGTAAAAAAATAATGATCCTTGGAGGAGGGCCAAATAGAATTGGACAAGGAATTGAGTTCGACTATTGCTGTGTTCAGGCGGTCTTTGGGTTAAAAGAGTTAGGGTATAAGACAATAATGGTGAATTGCAATCCTGAAACAGTTAGCACAGATTTTGACTTAGTTGATCGCTTATATTTCGAGCCAGTTACTTTTGAAGATGTAATGAATATTATTGACTTTGAAAACCCTGATGGTGTTCTTGTACAATTTGGAGGGCAAACCCCACTAAAAATCTCTAATATGTTATCTCAAGCTGGCGCTCCAATCATTGGAACGTCGCCAATGAATATTGATGTGGCTGAAGACAGAGAGAAGTTTGGAAAAATATTAAATAAACTAGATATATTGTGTCCTACTTATGGGGCTGGACGAAGCCTAGAAGAGGTTATTGAAATTGCAAACACTATTGGATATCCTATATTAGCAAGGCCTAGCTATGTTTTGGGTGGAAGAGCGATGGAGATTGTTTACTCTCAAGAGCAGCTAATTGATTATATAGCCCGCTCCGCTGATGTTACGAAAGGACATCCAATATTGATAGATCAATTCTTAGAAGATGCTTTTGAGTTTGATGTAGACGCATTATGCGATGGCGAAGAAGTGTATATTGGTGCAATCATGCAACATATTGAAGAGGCTGGTATACATTCTGGAGACTCTGCCTGCGTTCTACCTCCATATCAAATTAAATCCAATACAATAGATGAGATCGAAAAAATAACATCATTACTAGCGATAGAGCTAAATGTAATGGGCTTGATTAATATACAGTTTGCATATAAAGAAGATAATCTTTATGTGCTTGAGGTAAACCCAAGAGCAAGCAGAACAATACCTTTTGTGAGTAAAGCTACAAACGTCCCGCTTGCAAAGATTGCAGCACAGCTAGCAGCTGGTTCAAAATTAAAAGATTACAGCCTGCCAAGGTGGAACAGTATGAAGCATGTATCGATTAAAGAAGCCGTGCTCCCGTTTAATAAGTTTCCTTCAGAATCAATTTTTTTAAGTCCTGAGATGAAATCCACTGGTGAGGTTATGGGGATATCGGAAAATTTTGGGTTGTCTTATTATAAGGCTACACTAAGCGCAGGAACTCAGCTACCAAGCGCTGGATTAATTTTTGTTTCTGTTAATGACCAGGATAAGTTTAATATAATCTCTACAATAAGAGGTTTTTCAGAATTTGGTTTTAAACTTATAGCTACAAAAGGGACGGCTAAAGAGCTAATAAAAAATGGTATGCATGTAAAGACGGTATATAAAGTAGGCGAAGGCCGACCAAACGTTGTTGATTATATAAAAAATAATGAAATAAGTCTTGTTATAAATACTCCATTAGGAGCACAATCAAGGTACGATGAAGAATCAATAGGAAAGGCCTGCATTCAAAAAGGGATTATGGCGATTACAACTATATCGGCTGCCGATGCTGTATTGCACGCTATACGCACCAGAGAGAAAATTAAGGTTAAACCATTACAAGAATACCATGTCTAGAGGATTAATCTATATTTTTCTTTTCTTCTAATTTTTTGTCAGTTCTTTTCCTCCTCTGCATTTTATTTTCATTATAAATTTTACGCCTATTATACTTTTTGCTTTTATAGAGCTCAAACTTTGTTTGAATCATTTTTCTTGGCCAATGGTTATTCACTAAATCAATATCTGCCGTTTCCAACTTGGGGTCCAAGGTGAACAATGTCACCTGTTTTTTTGTTGCAAAAATTTTTGTTATTTGGTTGCGGTTCATTTTCCATATCTCAGCAGGGATTCTTATTATATAGTGAGTACTGTCATCATAATCAAGTTGCAAAATAATTGGCATAACTAGACCTCCGACATTTGAAAACTTGATTTCGTAATAGTTTAAATTTGAATTATAGATTTCTTTTTCCCTTGGCTCAACCACAGAACTATCGCGGTATCTAATAAACTCCTCTTTATCTAATATTGTTACCTCATAAGGATCAAACTTATTATAAAAGTCGTTTGCATCTTCATCTGTTTCAACAACTGTTTCCTGGATATCAATTTCATTTCTTTCCTGCCATGTTTGTACAGGCTCTTCTTCTTTCTTTTGTTTTCTTAGTGGAAATTCAACCTCAGGGTTTTTACTATCCAAAGTAAACCATGTTACTTTATCTATTGATATATCAACAGGATCAGTTCCATAGAACCATCCTCGCCAGAACCAATCAAGATCGACCGCGCTTGCATTTTCTAATATCCTGAAAAAGTCTGATGGTGTTGGGTGTTTGAACATCCACGTTTTTGAATATTCTTTAAATGCAAAGTCGAATAACTCCCGACCGACAATTGTTTCTCTTAAAATATTTAGTGCTGTGGCAGGTTTCCCATAGGCATTGTTTCCAAATTGATATATGGATTCTGAATTTGTCATGATTGGAGTTAAGTTGTTTTTATTCCCTTTCATGTAGTTTACAATATTTTTGGGAGGACCACGCCAGGAGGGGTATTCTCTGTCCCACTCTTGTTCTGTTAGAAATTGTAGATAGCTATTTAATCCTTCATCCATCCAAGTCCACTGGCGTTCATCAGAGTTGACAATCATAGGAAAATAATTATGACCAACTTCATGAATGATTACGCTGATCATACCATATTTTGTTCGCTCAGTATAGGTCCCATCTTTTTCTGGTCTGCCATAGTTAAAACAAATCATCGGATATTCCATCCCATTGCTAGCCTCAACAGAGATCGCCACAGGGTATGGATAGTCGAAAGTATACTTAGAGTATATTCGAAGGGTGTGAGCCACAGCTCTAGTTGAATACCTCTCATATAATGGATTTGCCTCTTTCGGATAATAAGACATAGCCATAACCGTACGATTCCCAAGTTTTACTCCCATTGCATCCCAAATGAATTTTCTGGAGCTAGTAAAAGCGAAGTCTCTTACATTTTTTGCCTTATATCTCCAGGTTTTAAACTTTTTACTTCTAGATTTTTCATTTTTTTCAGCTTCATCTTGAGTAATAATAATTACCGGTTCATCTGATGCTTTTGCTTGTTTGATTCTTTTTATCTGAGCATTTGTAAGAACCTCCATGGAGTTTTGTAATTCCCCTGTGGCTGCAACTATGTGATCAGCAGGGACGGTAATTCTAACATCATAGTTACCAAAGTCGAGCGTAAACTCTCCACGTCCTAGAAACTGTTTATTTTGCCACCCATAAACATCATTATACATAGCCATACGGGGAAACCACTGACATATAGTATATAGATAGTTACTATCAGATCTAAAAAACTCGTACCCCGGGCGCCCGCCCATAAATATTCTATCTTGAATATTGTAATTCCATCGTATTGATATTGACATTTTTGACCCTGGTTTCATCGGTTTGATGAGGTCTATTCTCATCATTGTTTTGTTTATTACATAACTTAGTTTTCGACCATCAATTGTTACTACCTCTTCAATGTTAAATCCTCCGTCGAACTTATTTAATATTTCATTCGCATCTTTGTCTCCGATTACATATCCAGGTTTAATAGAGGTAAAATCCAGTTTGCTCCGCATACCGCCTGTAGAGACCTTGTAACTGTCAGAATCTTTTGCTCTAACATTTTGATCCAGTTGTACCCATAGGTAATTAAGGTTATCAGGTGAATTATTTATATAGGTTATTGTTTCAAATCCTTTAATACTCTGTTCATCATCATTGATTTTTACATTAATAGTATAGTCAGCGCGGTTTTGCCAATATCCGTGACCAGGATATCCAGAGGCTGTCCTGTATAAATTCGGGGTCGCAATCTCTTGGTCTAATTGTTTAAACTTGTCACTGTTTTGAGAAGTGATAAAGTTTACAATGACGATAGTATATAGTATGAGCCTAGTTAAAATCATTAATATATATTGTTGTATTCTAGTTCTAAACTTTTTTATGTTGAATCGACTAAATTACATAAGTTGGCTTTTATAATGATATCTTATATCAAAAATTTTATTATTATTATTTTATCTTTCTATTGTGCTGTTTTTTCGCACCCCGTTCATGCAACAATCACCTCTTTTGACTGCAAAAAAAACAGCACAAGTATTGAGGTCACAATAAAATTTTTTACTAATGACCTTGAAAAAACTTTAAAACATCATGGAAATCATGATCTAACAATTGATTCTCAAAAAATTATTTACAATATTGACAGCTTAATTTTTGTTTATATTAACAAAACCCTCTCTTTATCTATTGATAAAAAAAAGAGACAATTATTATGGGTTGGGAAAGAAATTGAAAACAATATAACATGGTGTTATCTAGAGATAATTAATATCGATAATGTTTCTTCTATTAAGATAGAAAATAAATTATTGTTATCAATCTTTGATGACCAATTAAATATTTGCCACTTTTATTGTGCAGATAAACCTGAAACTATTATGCTACATAAAGAAAAATATATTGGAGAAATAAAATATTAATATTCATTTTTTGATTTATTTTATTATTTGACACTAGCTTAAAATTATGACCCCATATACATTTGACCTGTTTGGCAAAGATCATATTCTTTCCATTATCCTGATTGTCATTTTTTATGTGTTCTTTCTTAGTTTTAATGAAAAAATTGGGATAAAAAATAAAAGTAAAAGTTTACTAATAGTTTTATCATTCATAATTATATCACTTGATATCTCTGAAGACATAGTTCGGTATATCACAGACTATTACTCTATAAAAAAAGATTTGCCATTGCAATTATGTACAATGGGTATTTATGTAGCTGTGGTCGCATTATTAAAGAAAAATCAAACAGCTTTTGAATTGATTTTTTATTGGGGGATGGTAGGCGCAAGCCAGGCTATTTTAACTCCTGATAGTAAATTATTTGAGCTAAAGATATTTTTTATTTATAGCCAGGCCTATCACTCCGCGTTAATCTTTTCAGTTTTATGGCTAGTAATAAAACATAATATGAGAATGAAAATGGAATCAATCCCCAGATTAGTCTTAATTACCAATCTAGTAGTCGTTGTGATATCATCAATCAATTATTTATTAGATAGTAATTATATGTTTTTACGTGTTAGGCCTAATTCTGTCAGCCCTTTTTTAATTGGTGATTGGCCCATTTATATCATAGCGGTTCAATTATTTTCTATTGTTATTTTGGCCTTATTTATAAAAATACAGGATTTATTTTTGATCCCAATGAGTTCAAAATAATAACCGGTTAATAATTTAATATATTAATCGGTTATTAAAAATTCAGGGGCCTTACGGTGCTTTGTGTTTTGTTCGTAGGCATAGGCTATCTCTAATAGCAAAGGCTCGCTCCATGCTCTTCCATAAAAAGAAATTCCAACTGGTACGTTTCCTATGAAACCCATTGGAACATTAATATTTGGATAGCCAGATAGAGCGGCATAGACAGTTGTTGAAATATAGTATTTATCACCATTGATGAGATCTGTTTTCCATGCCGGGCTTCCGGTTGGTGAAACGATCGCATCAAGATTATGTTCTTTCATAATACGGTCAAGCCCCTGACTTCTAAAAGCTTTAAGCATATTTAAAAGTGCATTCTTATATATTTTTGAGCTCAGATCACCCTTTGACTGGGCATTTTCCATTCTTTCTACATTAAAGTAAAGCATTTCAATGCTATCTGCTAATGTTGCATGAATGGCTTCTTCAAGATTAGAGACTGGAGCATTTTCTCCTAGATTGTCAAAATATTTTTTTAACCCATCTTTAAATTCATGGGCCATTACCTCAAGTGAGTTTTGTTCGGCACCAAACCCACCAGGTGCACCTTCAACGATTTTATCTAGCTCAATGACTTCTGCGCCATTATTCTTTAGATTTTCAATTGCGCTGAACATTAACTGATCTACTCGATGATTATTCCCTTCCATGGTATTAAGGTAGCCTATTCTTTTCCCGGTAAGACCATTTTTATTTAAGAATATTGTGTAATCTTTATGATAATTGTTTTTGCTTTCACCAGTTCTCGCATCATCCGGGTCAATGCCTGTTATTGCCCCTAGTAGTTTAGCCGCATCTCTGACTGTGCGCGACATGGGACCTGCTGTATCCTGGGTATAACTTATTGGGACTATCCCTGACCGGCTCCATAGTCCAACCGTTGGCTTTATTCCAACAACCCCGTTTGCATTTGATGGGCACATGATAGAGCCCCAGGTCTCTGTCCCTATTGCAACTACACACAGGTTTGCAGAAACGGCGACTGCTGATCCCGAGCTTGATCCACAAGGATTTCTGTCTAACACATATGGGTTTTTTGTTTGTCCACCGACACCGCTCCAGCCACTGGATGAGTATGAGGCTCGATAATTTGCCCACTCACTTAGGTTTGTTTTCCCAAGGATCACAGCGCCTTCATCTCTTAATTTTTTTGCTACCCAACTATCCTTCAGGGGGAAAGAGTCTTTTAGTATTCTAGAGCCAGCCGTGGTAGGCATTTTATCATGTGTATCAATATTGTCTTTGAGCAATACAGGAATACCAAAAAGGAGACCTTTATTTTCCCCTCGTTTTTGAATTTGATCAAGCGAATCAGCAATTTTCACAGCATCTGGGTTTACTATAATCACAGAATTAATCTCTGGTCCTGCCTGGTCGATATTGTTTATGCGGTTAATGTATTGACTGACGATTTCCTTTACAGTGTATCTACCGCTATCATAGCCGTGATGAATCTCATTAATCGTAATCTCGTTAAGCGGAAAAGAAAAATCCAGGCCAGATTGTTTCTCCGCATGACATGAAATCAATAGTAATAAAGTAGATAAAAGACAAAAAGTAAAAACGATATGGAACCTAATTTTTTTCATGATTTTATAATGCTCCATTGAATATTATTTAATAAAATTAATCACTGATGTTACTCTAGATTTTTGTATATAAGAAAGCGGATCATTGAAAAGATTATTATTGTTAATTGTTATTTTTTTTAGTTGTGTAAAAAACAAACAAGAATTTCAGCTAAACGATAGGACATATAATATGTGGCAAGATTTTATTAAACCCACTAACGATGAACTGGCCTGGGCTCAGATACCTTGGAGGAGCACATTCTATGATGGCCTAATAGACTCTGACCATCAGCAAAAACCATTACTTCTTTGGGTCATGAATGGCCATCCGCTTGGCTGTACGTGAAATAACGGCGCAGCAGGCCGGCGGTCTGTTTGGTCCGACTCTAGAGTAATTGAACTGTCGAAGCAGTTTATTCCGACTACGGATGAAGTTTGGCGGTTACAAGGCGCACAAGATAAAGATGCGCTCATGTTTCAACAAATGGCAGATAAAGGCCACTATCGGAAAATAGGAGGATCGAGACAAGGCATATATATATGTAGTCCCAGCGGTATTTTATTAAACTCCATAAACTCTCTAAACCCAGATGTTGTTTTAGAAGTAATTCAAAAAGGACTAGACAGATGGAATGAACTGCCAAAAACAGAACGTTACTTGCCAAAGGATTTTTCAAAAAATATTGAACATCGCTGGGAAGATAGTTACCCGAAAGATGGATTAATACTAAAAGGAGCAAAAGCAGACCTATTGACAGATCCTCCAAAGTTTTCTGAAAGAGGAGACCGTTGGAATATGGATTATATTTGGTTGAACAAGGTAGAAGCAAAACAATGGCTTCCCCAAAAAATTAAAGAAGGAGAAATTCAAGAGTGTCCAGCTATTATTAAAGACCGTTTATTTAGATTTCATTTAGTTGACAATGTAAGAGGTCAAACACTTCCATTTGCACCGCAAGAGATTAAGAAATCAAGCCTTCATATTGAGATCGTTGAAATACGAAAGTCTGAGATAAAAATTAGTATAATTGGTAATTCTCTTGCGATTGCAAAGGGGCCCTGGCTATTAGGTAATAATGATTGGACACCCACTCATGATCTAGATCATAGTATAAAGACTAATATTCTTGGCAATGCTGTATTTAATACTAAAAAAGAGATTTTTACTAATTTTGAATTAGTTGTACTTGGTAAATGGATCGGAAAAACACAAAACAATGGTAGACATTTTGGGCCTGACAGCGGGCACATCGGAATTATTTATAATTTGGCCGAGAATATACATGAAAATAGAATTGCTCCTGCTTTTGTAGACCTTTATAATGCAGATTGGATTGGTCAACCACAATAATTTTTCTATTATCATCATAGCTTGTGGTTGATTATATATTATATTTGGAACAATATAAAAACTTTACAGTACTAACTATAAATCGAAGAGAGGTTCTTTAGATGAAAATTGAATATAATAGTATGTTTTTAGGCGCATTATTAGGCGTAGTAGGGGTTTTTGTTATTTTACTTTTAGTTGGAAATGTAGAAACTGAATTCTCTTTTAATACCGGAAAAAAACCTAATGATTTCAATAAAAATATAGATGTTAGCATAGAAAGAATTGTTAAAAATGAACAGGCTCATACGGACGTAATTGTGAAAGCTAGTGGCGACGTCACAAAGGAAGATATTGATAAAGAATTAGACAGACTTTTTAAAGAGCACGAGATAAATAAAAAGGATTCAAATGTCAATATAGATGTAAGAATAAACAGTTAATGAAAATATATTATAAATAATTATTTAAGCCCTGCTTATTTGTGGGGCTTTTATTTTCTAGGGATTATTACTTAATAAATATGAAAAACATATTATTATTATTTTTGTACATAATAATTATATCCGTGGTTGGTGCCCAGGAGTATGATGTTTCTGAGTGTATTAAAATAGCGCTTGATAGAAAAGGAACACTGGTGTCAGCTGGTTTAGATGTAGAATCAGCTAATCAGGGAGTCCTAGGCTCCTACAGTGGTGTGCTTCCATCTCTAAGATTGTCTACATCAGGGGGGAAGACCAAATATCCAGTTCAAGAGAGCATAATCCCAGACTTAGTGAATCTCGAGATTGACACAATAACATCTGGAGAATCCAGCTACATGTCAGCCGGGCTATCTATTAATCAAACAATCTATAATGGTGGTCGGTCTGTAAATGCTATAAAACAGGCAAGAATCAATTTAGATATAGCAAAACTAAGGCAGAGAAATACAAAGATAGAGGTTATACAAAATGTTACAAGATCCTACTATGGCCTATTGCAAGCTCAACAGTTGTTAGATGTTGCAGAAAATAACCTAGTGCTATCTGAAAAGCAGGTTGACCTAGTTCAAAAACAGTTTGATCTAGGCGCAGTAAGAAAGACAGATCTTTTGAAGGCAAAAGTGTCAATGGGCCAGGCAAAGGTTGAACTGTTAAACAGGAAAACAGTATTAGAAAATTCTAGGAGGCAATTGTTTAATGATATGGGGATGATTGATTTTGGTCAGTCTATCGTAGCTAAATATAGTGACTGGGTACCAGTTTCAGTCCCAACAAGCGCAGAAGCATTAACCTTTTTAAAAGAAAAAAATCCTAATATTTTAATACAATTATCAGCAATTGAAATCGGAAAAATCCAATTGAAGATTGCTAAAGGAATGCGTTCTCCTTCTGCTTTTGCATCTGTTGATTATTCTGCCAATGGAGACAATAGTAATGAGCTAAAAGAATCATTAAAGGATGATTGGCGGTTAGGGATGAACATGTCTATTAATTTTCCACTTTATTCTGGGAACTCATTGTCTACCGCACAGCAGCAGGCAGAGCTGTCCAAACGAAAATCTGAGAATGACTATTTAACCTTTTTAAATGATCTACGAGTTCAGGTAGAACTAATCAGAAAGTCAATCATGAACTATTCAGAAATTATTCCTATTAACCGGGACGTTGTTGCATCCGCTGAAGAAGACTTAAAGCTAGTACAGGAACGTTATAGTATCGGATCAGCAACTATACTTGAGGTCTTAGATGCTCAGGTTTCTTTAATCCGATCAAACTCAATGCTCATTAATACTATTCATGATGCAAGGATCCAGGAGATGAGTCTCAAGGCCTTGTTGGGAATTTTAGACTTAGAATATCAAACCAAAGAAGAATAATTATGATACAAAAAATAAAAAATAAAAAAGTATGGATCCCACTTTTGATTATTGTAATAGCTGCAATAGGAATTATGATGAAATTCTATGAGGATGATGATCAAATTTCTGTTGAAGCAGAAAAAGTTGAAAAGCGAGATGTTGTGCACAAGATAAATGCAAGTGGAATTATCCAGCCGGAGGAAGAGGTTCAAATCACTTCAATGGTGTCAGGCTGGATAACAGATATTACAGTTTTGGAAGGCGATACTGTCAACCCGGGACAACACCTAATCAGTATTGATAGAAAGCAGTATCAGGCAGCATATGATCAGACAGCGTCGCAGGTAAAATCATCAGAGGCAACCCTGAAAAAAACAAAATCACAAATGTCTCGTACTGAAACACTATATGCACAAAAACTAATATCTAAACAAGAGCTTGAGCAGGTTGAGGCTTCCTATGAGCTTGCAACAAGCCAGGTAGAGCAGGCTAGGGCTGCACTCCTTTCAAGGGAAGATGAACTCTCCAAAACTCGTTTGATGGCACCAAAGTATGGCATTGTTACGAGCCTGACAAAAGAAGAGGGCGAGATGGCTTTAGGGGGAATGTTTAACCCTGGAGTACTGATGACTATTGCTGACCTAAGCTTTATGGAAGTCCTTGTTGATGTAAATGAAAATGATGTGGTTACCATAAATATAGGAGACACAACAGAGATTGAGATTGATGCTTTTCCTGACACTGTTTTCTATGGCACAGTTAGTGAGATTGCTCACACTGCACAAAATTTAAATATGGGTAGTCAGCAACAGGTCACAAACTTTAAGGTTAAGGTCAAGATCCTTGATCCCCCAGAAAGAATTAGGCCTGGAATGAGCAGCACTGTTAACATTATTTCTGAGACGATAAAAAATACGATATCTCTTCCTATTCAAGCTCTTACATCTAGACCAGAAAACTATCATGATTTAAAGGATAATAGTAAAAAAGGTGATCGTGGGAAATGGGGTGATGATGAAAAAGATGGCGATTATTCAAAGGCAAAGAAAAACTTGGATGTAGTTTTTGTTCTTGTAGATGAATTTGAAAATGAAAAAGTGTCAGAAGGTGAGAAATTTGCCTTAGTACGACCCGTTGATGTTGGCTTATCTAGTGAGGATTATTATTCTGTCAAAGATGGTCTTAAAGAAAATGAATTAATTGTAACCGGCCGCTACCGTGTTTTAAGCAAAGAACTACAACACGGGATCAAAGTCAAATATGATGAAGAATCAAATTCTTCTTTGGATGAAACCGAAATTAAAGACTAGGCCTCATCGTTCTATATAATGATTTTAATCAATCTTAGTAATATTTATAAAATTTATAACGTGGGTGGCGAAGAAGTACGCGCGCTTGATGGGGTAGATCTAATAATTAACGATAACGAATACTTAGCGATTATGGGTCCCTCAGGTTCTGGTAAGTCTACCATGATGAATATGATTGGCTGTCTTGATACTCCGACCTCTGGTGTTTATGAGTTTGAGGGAGAGAAAGTACATATAATGGATGACGGGCAACTTGCTTCTATTAGAAACAGAAAAATAGGTTTTGTATTTCAGACCTTCAACCTTCTTCCTAAGGCAACGGCATTACACAATGTTGAGATTCCACTCGTTTATGCAAATATTAGAAAGGAAAAAAGAATAAAAATGGCCTCCAAATCTTTGAAAAATGTAGGCCTTGGAGATCGTATGCATCATAAGCCTAATGAACTATCAGGCGGTCAGCGGCAGAGAGTTGCCATAGCCAGAGCATTGGTGAATAATCCTTCAATTATTCTTGCGGATGAGCCAACTGGGAACCTTGATTCAAAAAGCGGGCAGGAGATTTTGGCAATCTTTGATGATTTACATGCGCAAGGGAATACTATTATACTTGTGACACATGAGGACGATATTGCAAAACATGCAAAACGTACGATCCGCCTTTTTGATGGTAAAATTACAGAAGATATAAAAGATAAATAGTGTTCTCCTTATTTTTTGAAAACCTGAAAATCTCCTTATCTTCTGTATTTGCAAATAAAACGAGATCTATTTTGACAGCCCTAGGTATTGTAATTGGAGTCCTCTCTGTTACGCTTATGGGTACACTTATATCAGGTTTAGATCGATCGTTTGAGAATAGCATGTCTTGGCTAGGCAAAGATATTCTTTATATTAGTCGTTATGAATGGTTTAGTGATATGGAGTGGTGGGAAATAAAAAATAGGCCTCGTATGCGCACTGAATATGTAGACAAGATAAAAGAGAAATCAAAATACGCCTTGGCTGTTTCACCAGTAATGCAACGTACAGCATCCTTATCTTATAAAGACAAGGAGACACGGACAGAGATATTTGGTACAAACGAAGAATATATGGAGACGATAAGTACCGATATACAGCAAGGTCGGTTTTTTACTGAAAGCGAGGATAAATCCGGAGCGAGAGTCACAATTATTGGGCACGGAATAAAAGAAGTTTTCTTTGGGGAAAAAACCCCGCTTGGTAAGTATATTAAAATAGATAATCTGAAGTTTAGAGTTGTAGGCGTTCTAGAAAAGCAGGGAAAGTTTTTAGGTCTCTTTAGCGTAGACAAGCAGGCAATATTGCCTGCAGGTGCGTACAAAAGAATCTTTTCAAAAAGAGGCTGGATGCGTTTAAGTGTAAAGGTCCCTGAAGACAAAATCAATGAAGGACTAGATGAAATTTCAGGCGTAATGCGTCAAATAAGAGGCTTAAAGCCTAGCGATAAAAATAATTTTGCTATCAATCTGACAAAAGCTTTTGAGGCTCAGTACAACACATTGAAAATTGCAATTGGTGGGACAGGGCTTTTTATTACACTATTATCACTAATCGTTGGCGGGATCGGAATAATGAACATTATGTTTGTATCGGTTAAAGAAAGAACAAAAGAGATCGGAGTAAGAAAGGCTATAGGAGCTACGAGGGGAATGATCTTAGGTCAGTTTTTAATGGAAGCGGTTACCATATGTTTTATTGCTGGGTTGGTTGGACTATTCCTTGCATATGTTAGCAGCATTTTTATCAACAAAATTTTTCCATCAACGCTGCCCATAGGCTTATCTATTTCTGCCATAGTTATGAGTATGGTTGTAGGCGTTCTATCGGGGTTTATTCCTGCTTATCAGGCTTCAAAGTTGGACCCGATTGATTCCCTTAGGTATGAGTAATTATGGTATCTAGAAGCCTAAAAAATATTTTCAAAGAAAGTTTTTGGATGGCCATAGAGGCCATCCGGCAGAATAAACTTCGATCTATTCTTACACTCCTCGGAATAAGCATAGGTGTATTTTCAGTGATCGGTGTAATGACAGCAATTAGGACTCTTGAGTCATCCGTTCAGTCAGGTCTTAACGTATTTGCAACTAATACATTTGTCATTCAAAAATATCCTGAGATTGAATTTAGACATGGTCGTGGAAAGTATAGAAACAGAAAAAATATTGACTACAATCAATATAAAAAATTAAAAAATCGTGCAACACTTCCAGTATTAGTAAGTGTAAGCGAAGGGAGATCAGTAAGAAATATTAAATATAAAGATAAGATTGTAAAAAATAACGTTGAACTATTCGGAGGAGATGAGGGCAGTATAAGAATATTTAAAACCTATATTGGTGATGGTAGAAATCTAGCGCCGGATGATATTAGGTATTCTCGCAATGTATGTATCTTGGGGATGGACGTTGTTGATCGGTTATTTCCTTTTGAGGATCCGATTTCCAAAAAAATACAGATTAATGGCCTTGACTACTATGTAATAGGAATAGCTGAGAGAAAAGGAGAAGCATTTGGTCAGAGTCAGGATAATTATATTGCGATTCCGATTTCTAATTATCTTGAAAAGTTTTCAAATAAATCGACAACATTAAGTATAAATATTGAGGCAGCCTCTGAGCAGGCCTATGATAAAACAAAAGATGAGGCTATCGGCCTTATGAGGACAATACGTAAGCTGAAGCCAGGTGATGAAAATGATTTTGAAATAGTAACCAGCGCTGAAATGATTGAAACATTTTCAGGCTTTACAAATGGTATAAAAATATTTGCATTATCAGTTAGTATTATTGCACTTGTTGTAGCCGGTATTGGGATAATGAATATTATGTTGGTGTCTGTAACCGAGAGAATTAAAGAGATTGGCATTAGAAAAGCGATTGGTGCGACAAAACAAGATATTTTAACTCAGTTTTTAATGGAGGCAGTTTTCTTGAGTGAATTTGGAGGAGTTGTAGGAATATTAATGGGTGTTAGTGCTGGTAATATAGTTTCTATTATTTTTAAAATTCCTGCAATAATTCCTTTTGACTGGGCTATCATCGGATTAGTCGTTTGCTCAATCATCGGGATCGGATTTGGGATATACCCAGCGTGGAAAGCAGCGCAGCTAGATCCAATAGAATCACTGCGTTTCGAATAAATTTTCTTTATCTAAAAGAAAAGTTAAATTTCCTATCAAAAACTATGCCCTTTTTACATCTAATGAATCATACTATTCATAAACCAAGAATATCTATAGGTTATTTTGCTTATTTATCTGTTAATAGTTTAACTGATTATAGGAAGAGATAATATTTTGGTTGTCGGTATTATTCCTGCTAGAATTGGTTCTACAAGGTTCCCCAAAAAAATATTAGCTGATATTGAGGGTAAACCCATGATTGCCCACGTAGCTGAAAGAGCTTTAGAGGCAGAAATGTTAGACAAAGTAATTATTGCGATTGATTCAGAAGAAACAAAGAAAGCATTATCTAGTTATAAGTTTGATATGGTTATGACTGATGTTAGGCATTCTAGCGGAACAGACCGCGTGTCTCAAGTCGCGAAAACAATTGATGAGGCGGAAATAATTATTAACATTCAAGGAGATGAACCATTATTAGATCCTAAAACTATTGACGGGTTGGTAAGATTATTTAATGTCCCAAATGTTTCAATGGCAACTGTAGTAAGTCGCGATATTGGAGTTAAAGATTATCTAGATAGAAATATCGTAAAAGTATTTCTTGATGAAAATCAAAATGCATATGATTTTAAACGTGACATTTATGATTCAGAAATTGGTGGAGTATTTAGACATATTGGTTTCTACGGATTTCAAAAAGAAACACTTTTTGAGCTTTCCTCATTAGCGCCCTCACATAATGAAGTAGAATATTCTCTTGAACAGTTCAGAGCCCTTGATAATAATATTAAAATAAGGGCACTGATAACCAATTCTGAACAACTTGCTGTTGATGTTCCTGAAGATATAAACCGCGTTGTTTCTAAAATGAAAAAATTAAATAAAATATTAACAGAAGAATAATATGGGCAGATCAAAACCAACGAAATATATATTTGTATTAGGTGGTGTAATGTCCGGCCTTGGTAAGGGGATTGCAGCCTCTTCAATTGGTTACCTACTAAAGAACTCTGGTCTACGGGTTACAATCTTAAAGCTAGACCCCTATTTAAATGTAGACCCTGGGACCATGAACCCTTATCAACATGGAGAGGTATTCGTTTTAGATGACGGGTCTGAAACAGATCTTGATCTAGGACACTATGAGCGCTTTATTGATGTGAATATGACAAAAAATAATAATGCAACCTCGGGTCAGATTTATAGCACGGTTTTAGATAAAGAGCGAAAGGGTGAATATCTTGGTCAAACTGTACAGGTTATTCCTCATGTCACTGATGAAATCATAAACAGAATAAAAAGCATCAATAAACCCAAAAAATATGATGTGATAATTTGTGAGGTTGGTGGCACGGTAGGGGATATAGAGAGTTTGCCTTTTATGGAGGCAATACGTCAATTATCATTATATGTGGGATATCATAATTATTTGATTGTTCATGTAACGCTGTTACCATTTATAAAAGCCAGTGGCGAGCTCAAGTCTAAGCCAACTCAACACTCTGTAATGAAGCTTAGAGAGATTGGCTTGGCGCCTGATATGATTCTTTGCCGCTCAGAATACAGTATTGATAAATCTATAAGAGAAAAGATTGCTCTATTTTGCAATGTTCGTGCAGACCATGTTTTTGAAGGCCGAGATGTTCAGAGTATCTATGAAGTGCCTTTAGTATTGAATGAGCAAAATATGGGAACCTTAATAAATGAACGTCTTCAGCTAGATAAGGGGCCTGACTTAACGCGATTAAAAAAGTTTGTACACAGTTATAAGAATCCTGATTCTGAGGTTGTGATTGCAATGTGCGGGAAATACACAGAATTAATTGATTCATATAAGAGCGTGTTAGAATCATTTGTTCATGCTGGTGTAGAAAATCATGCAAGAGTAAATATTAAGTGGGTAAAAACGGAAAGAATAACTGATGATCTAGCTGCAAAAAGACAGTTTAAAGGCGTAGATGGAATTTTGATTTTACCAGGATTTGGTTCACGAGGTGGAGAGGGGAAAATCATTTCCTCTAAATATGCTCGCGAAAATAAGATTCCCTTTCTCGGCATATGCCTTGGGATGCAGTGTGCGATTATTGATTTTTCTCGTCATGTTTGTGGACTAAAAGGTGCTAACTCAACTGAGTTTAATAAGCGTACTAAACACCCAGTGATTGACCTTATGGAATCGCAAAGGGCTATTAAAATAAAGGGCGGCACCATGAGGCTTGGTGCATATAATTGCAAGATTAAGACTGGGACTAAGACATTTGCTGCCTACCGATCAAAAAAAATATCAGAAAGACATCGTCATCGTTACGAGGTAAACAATCGCTATAGAAATAAGCTTGAAAAACAAGGACTGATCATTTCAGGGGTTAATGAAGATCTAGGTGTTGTAGAGACAATTGAGATTGCTGATCATCCTTGGTTTATTGCAGGACAATTTCATCCTGAACTAAAAAGCAGGGTCAACAAAGCACATCCACTTTTTAGAGAGTTTATTAAAGCTGCAACCAGATATAATAAATACAGAGGTTAAATCTTGAAAGAAGTCAAAATCGGCAACGTTATATTTAGTGAAAAACATCTCGGAGTTATCGCTGGTCCGTGTGTCATTGAGGATCGCGATCATTCATTGAAAATGGCATCTGAAATAAAACAGATATCTGATAAAATAAAACTCCCAATTATTTTTAAAAGTTCATTTGATAAAGCAAATAGGACATCAATAAAATCATTTAGAGGCCCGGGTATTGATGAAGGAATGAAAATATTATCTGATGTAAAATCTGAAACGGGGTTACCAGTACTGACGGATATTCATGCTTCCGATCAGGCCAGTATAGTGGCAGAAGTGGCCGATGTTCTCCAGGTTCCTGCTTTTTTATGCAGGCAGACAGATATTTTGGTTGCCGCATCTAAAACCGGGAAGCCAGTAAATGTAAAAAAAGGTCAATTTCTTGCGCCATGGGATGTTGAACACATTGTCCATAAAATTGAGGAAGCAGGCTCAAATAATATTTTATTAACTGATAGAGGAACACAGTTTGGATACAATAATTTGGTTGCAGACATGAGGGCTATACCACTTATGAAAGAATATGGATACCCTGTTATCTTTGACGCGACCCATAGCGCGCAGCTTCCTGGTGGCAGTGGCGGACACTCTTCAGGAATGAGAGATATGATCCCAATATTAGCACGATCAGCAGTGGCAGCTGGTTGTTGTGGCGTTTTTATGGAGGTTCATGATAATGTAGAGTCCGCGAAGTCGGATGCTGCAACCCAGTGGCCGATCAGTAAGTTAGAAAATCTTTTAATTGGTTTAATGAATATTCATCAGGTGGTTAGTTAATCATGAATAAATATAAGAAAATAAGTCTAATTATTACTGATGTTGATGGCGTATTGACAGATGGGTCAATCTATAAGGGCACCGATAATATGGAATTTAAAAAGTTTTCTGTTTTTGATGGTGTGGGCGTAGCATATGCGCGTGCCGCTGATCTAAAGATTGCAGTTGTTTCGGCTCGTTATTCACCAGCCACTGAGCACCGCACCAAAGAACTAGGTATTACAGATGTATATAATGGGGGTTTAAATAAGCTACATGCGTATAATGATCTGAAAAAAAAATATACATTATCTGATGATCAAATTGCATATGTGGGAGATGACATGGTTGACATACCTGTTATGGAAATAGTTGGGCTCCCAATCGCTGTAGCAAATGCGACACCTGGAATAATCAAATTAGCTAAACATATTACAAAAGTTAAGGGAGGTGACGGTGCTTTTAGAGAAGCCGTTGAGTGGATTATACACAAGCAAGGTAGAACGGAAGAGATATATACAATTATGAGAGATAGCGTCTTAAATAGTTGAACAATGAAAAATACATATTGGATCATATTTTTTATTGTTCTATCAATAGCGTGTTCAGATAAATCTAACCAGACACAATTAGAAAAAGGGGCAGAATACCCCGATCAAGAAAGCTGGGGTGTAACAATTATACTTACGGACTCTTCGATCGAGCGTGCAAGGGTTCAATCAGGCCATTTAAAAAAATATAATCAAGAGCAGCACATTATGCTTGATCAAATAGTAAAGGTCGATTTTTTTGATAAGAAACAGAATCATGTGGCAGTTTTAAATAGTGCGAAGGCAGAGGTTGATCAAAAGACCAACAATATGAAAGCGATTGGGGATGTGGTTGCGGTGTCTGATAGTGGTATTACTTTATATACTGATACACTTTTCTGGAACGCAAAAAAAGAACAAATGAACACAAAAGATTCAGTGATGATAACCACAATAGAAAAAGATACACTCTACGGAGTAGGATTTGAATCTGATTCAGATCTCCAAAATTGGAAAGTTTTAAAACCGTCTGGTGTTACAAATAGAGTGAAAAAATGAGTATTCAAAAAACAAATTCTTTGATTGCTAAAGGCCTTCATAAAAAATATGGTTCACGTATGGTTGTAAATAATGTCGATATATCAGTAAGCAGAAATGAGATAGTTGGGCTGCTTGGTCCAAACGGTGCTGGCAAGACAACTACTTTTTATATGATCACTGGTATGATAAAACCGACTAAGGGAGATATTTTTTTGAATGATAACAATATTACCCTTGACCCAATGTATAAGAGAGCAAGAAAAGGCGTCGGGTATCTTGCGCAAGAACCATCGATTTTTTCAAAGCTGACAGTAGAAAATAATTTGAAACTTGTTCTTGAGATGAGAAAAGATTTAACGAAAGAAAAACAAAATGAGAAACTAGATAGCTTGTTAGATGATTTTTCTGTCAGCGCTTTGAGGCAGAGTAAGGGTGGTACGCTCTCTGGCGGAGAAAGAAGGCGCGTAGAGATTGCGAGGTCTTTGTGTATGGATCCTGATTTTATTCTACTTGATGAACCTTTTGCTGGGGTTGATCCCATAGCTGTAGAAGAGATACAGTCTATCGTTATCTCCCTAAAACAAAGAAATATTGGTGTCCTTATTACTGATCATAATGTTAGGGAAACCCTTTCAATAACGGATCGCTCATATTTATTATTCAATGGTCAGATTCTCAAATCTGGCACATCTGAGTTTTTAGCCAATGATGAGGAAGCCCGGCGACTTTATTTGGGAGAAAAGTTCAAGCTGGACTAGTTAATGCCACGTCTATCACAGAAACTTGAACAAAAGCAAAAACTTGCACCAAGACAGGTTCTTCAAGCAAGGCTTCTACAATTAAATACAATAAATCTGGAACAGACTATATTAAAAGAATTAGAACAAAATCCTATTCTAGAACAGGTTGAACCTGAAGATTTTGAAGACAAATCAATGGCTGAAGAAATATTAGAGGAGGTTGATGCTCCTGTTGAAGATGTATACACGGATGAGTCTTCATACTATCTTGACCAAGAGAAGAATGATCTTCCTATACCAGATAGGAGTTCATTTATAGAAGACGTAATCAATAGAATGAAAGATTATGGTTTGACAGATATTGAGCAAGAGATCGCTGAAGAAATACTTTGGAACACAAATGACCGTGGTTACTTAGACACAGATCTTGTTCTTATCGCTGATAGTTTCGAGTTAGAAGGGGAAGATATAGAGCCAATACTATCGGTTATCCAGCGTATGGATCCTAAAGGGTTAGCCTCTAGAAATCTTAAGGAATGTCTAACTATTCAGCTTGAAGATGATAAAAATTCTTTATCATTTAGTATTATTACAAAATATTTCGATGATTTTATGCATAAGCGCTATGATAAAATAAAAACAAAACTAAAGTGTGATGATGAACAGCTTCACGAAGCTGTAAATAAGATATCTAGCCTTAATCCTAGGCCTGGCGAGGGATACGCAGATAATTTTCAAATAGTGATACCTGATCTTATTGTTAGAGAAGATGGTGACGACTGGTTAATAACAACAAACGATGGAGGAATCCCAGAACTAAGAATAAGCAAGTTGTATTCTGAGGGAATAAAGGAAAGTGAATATAGTGGTAAGGCAAAATCATTTGTTCGTAAAAAAATGGATTCTGCAAACTGGTTTATTGAGGCAGTAAAGCAAAGGAGGATAACCATGGTAAGTGTAATGCGGGCGATAATTAAATACCAACCAGAATGGTTTTCCGGAGATATGGATCATCTTCGTCCTCTAAAACTTCAAGATATCGCTGAGGAAATTGGTATGGACATTTCTACTATAAGTCGGTCAACTCGTGGTAAATTTGTGGATACTCCTTATGGAGTTTTTGAATTAAAATATTATTTTACAGATGCGCTAGACCTAGGTGATGGTAGAGTTTTAGGAACATTTGTAATAAAAAGAGAATTACAAAACATAATCAATTCTGAGAATAAAAAGAGCCCATTTAACGATGATAGATTGGTTGAAAAATTAATAGACAAGGGTTATAAGCTTGCTAGAAGAACGGTGGCAAAATATCGTGATCAGTTAGGCGTCCCTGTGGCTAGACTCAGAAAAGAAATATAAAATAAAGAGAGGTTAACATGGCAAGAAAAATCATTGTTGGTGATCAGGAATTTGTAATCCCAGATAAATTCCCGAAAAGTGGATTTACCATTGGGCTTATTCTGGTATTAATCTTTGCGGTTTGGAGCTCAATTTATAGAGTTGAGCTTGAAGAAGAAGGCGTTCTAATGACACTCGGTGAATACTCTGGACTCGCCCAGTCAGGCATTCATATAAAGTGGCCTGCTCCAATACAGACTGTAATAAAAATTCCTACAAAACGTGAACTGGAGATGGAGTTTGGCCAGAGGAGACAGACTGAATCAAACAGAAGAACTAATCGTTCAGAGGTTGAAGAAGAGTCTCTTATGCTCACGGGTGATTTAAATGTTGCAGTAGTACCATGGAAAACGCAGTATAGGATTGCAGAGCCAGACAAGTTCTTGTTTAAGGTGAAAGACCCTATTGGGACATTCCGGGACATGAATGAGGCTGTGATGCGTGAAGTAATTGGCGACAGGAGTGTTAACGAGGTTTTAACTACTGGGCGACAGGAAATTGCTGCAAAGATGGAAGAAAAACTTCAAAAAATGTGTGACCAATATGAAAACGGAATAAAAATTAATCGAATCCTGCTTCAGAAAGTTCTTCCTCCTAAGCAGGTCCAAGATGCATTTAATGAAGTGAATACTGCTGAGCAAGAAAAAGAAAAAATGATTAACCAAGCCCTCGGTGATTATAATCGGATTATACCAAGGGCTAGAGGAGAGGCAGAGCAGACAGTGCAGCAGGCAGAGGGATATGCGATGGATCGAGTCAATAGAGCAAAGGGTGATGCTTCATTGTACAAGGATTTGTTAAAAGCATATAAAAAATCGCCCGAGGTTACAAAGGATCGGATCTACCTTGAAACTATGGCCGATGTTTATCCGAAGATAAAACAAAAAATAATATTAGATAAAGATTTAGAGGGGATTCTCCCTCTTCTACCACTAGGAAAGGAGGCAAAATAATGGGAAAATTTTTTAGTGTAATTATTACTATTGGTATTATTTCTATTCTTCTCATTTTTGGAGGAGCTTTTTACATTGTTACCGAGTCAGAGCAGGTAGTCATCACTCAGTTTGGTAAACCAGTTGGTGATCCAATAACAACGCCAGGGCTTAAAATAAAAAAGCCATTCTTGGAAACTGCAAACTACTTTGATAAAAGGTTTCTCGCGTGGGATGGTGAGCCGAAACAGGTTTCTACGAGAGACAAACGTTTCATCAATATAAACACTTATGCGCGATGGCGAATTTCGGACCCATTGCAATATGCTAAAAGATTGTTTGATGAGTCAAAGGCTCTGACGCGCTTAGGATCAGTTCTCGAGGGAGCAACACAAAATGCAATCGCGAACCACGCTCTTATTGAATTAGTTAGAAGCTCAAATAGAGAGTATATAGGTAATAATGTTGATAATGATCAATCAAACAAAGTTAAAGCGATTATTAAAAATGGCAGAGATGAGCTGACGAAAGAAATATTAGAGCTAGCAAAAGAAAGCACAAGTGATCTAGGTATTGAGATACTTGATTTTCAGTTTAAGCGAATAAACTATGTTCCCGAAGTTCGGAAGAAAGTATATGAGCGTATGATCTCAGAACGTAAGAGGATTGCTGAAGAGTTTCGTTCACAGGGAGCCGGTGAGTCAGCACGAATTAGTGGTCAAAAAGATAAAGACCTTAAAGAGATCACCTCAGATGCATATAGACGCTCACAAGAGATAAAGGGTAAGGCGGATGCAGAGGCTGCAAATATTTATGCCGCTGCATACAATAAAGACCCTTCTTTCTATCGTTTTATGAGGACAATGGAGATTTATAAAGAAGCACTAGATAAAGAGACGGTATTAGTCCTAAGTACTGATGGAGATTTCTTAAAGTATCTTAGTACAAGAAAATGAAAAAAAACAATCTCAAAATCCGGTCTACAACAATATTAGGTGTTCGATCTAAAGGCAAGGTCGCTGTAGCTGGCGATGGACAAGTCACTCTTGGCGATATGGCAATGAAACAAAAGGCCGTAAAAGTCAGGAAGTTTGATAGCCAAAAGGGTGGCGTGGTTGGAGGATTTGCTGGTGCAGCTGCTGATGCACTCACACTATTTGAAAAGTTTGAACAAAAACTTGATGAGTATGAGGGCGACCTTAAGAGATCGGTTGTTGAGATGGCTAAAGAATGGAGGACCGATAAAATCCTCCGGCATTTGGAAGCCTTGCTGCTTGTCATGGATAAAGGAAATAGTTTTATTATTGCTGGTGATGGGAACGTAATAGAGCCAGATGGACCTATTGTAGCGATTGGATCCGGCGGAGGTTTTGCCCAGGCAGCAGCGACAGCGTTTTATCAGTCAGGTAATTTCTCAGCAAAGCAGATTGCTGAAAAGTCATTAAAAATAGCTGCCGATCTATGTATTTATACCAATGATTCTATAACGATCTTAGAGCTTAGATGAAAGAGCTAACTCCCAAACAAATCGTCCGAGAGCTGGATAAGTATATTATAGGACAGGCTAAAGCGAAAAAGGCAGTGGCGATTGCAATGAGAAACAGATGGCGAAGGCAACAAGTTTCTGGTTATATGCGTGATGAGATTATGCCTAATAATATAATAATGATAGGCTCTACTGGGATTGGGAAAACTGAGATTTCTAGAAGACTGGCTGCTCTTACTAGTGCTCCTTTTGTAAAAGTTGAAGCAAGTAAGTTTACTGAAGTTGGTTATGTTGGAAGAGATGTTGAGTCTATGATCAGAGACCTGATGGACACGTCTTTTAATATGGTGCAGAGAGAAAAAGAGGAAGAGGTTATTGGCCTAGCCGAGAGCCTGGCCAATGAAAGAATTATAGATATTCTTTTTCCAGATAAAACCAAAAATGATGCATCAATATCCGAAGAGATCCAAGAACGTCACGCAAGAACACGTACTCGATTACGGAAAAAATTAGAAAATGGTGATTTTGAAGACAATATCATTGAGATTGAGATTGAGCAAGAGACAATAACCGGTATGCAGGTTTTAGGTCCAATAGGGATGGATGATTTTGGGATAAACATCAAAGATATGCTTAGTAATGCTATTCCAAAATCTAAAAAACCAAGAAAGATGCCAGTTTCTGAAGCTCGTGAGGTTCTGATAGATGCTGAGGCTCAAAAACTCATCGATAATGATGAGGTTATCCGTATTGCTAAAGAGCGTTCAGAGAATAATGGTATTATTTTTATAGATGAGATTGATAAGGTAGTTAATGGTAACGGAGGGCAGGGGCCGGATGTCAGCAGAGAAGGCGTTCAAAGAGATCTCTTGCCTATTGTAGAGGGGAGCAATGTCAATACTAAGTATGGAGTTGTTTCTACTGATCATATTCTATTTATCGCGGCGGGTGCTTTCCATAGTAGTACTCCTTCAGATATGATCCCAGAGCTACAGGGTCGTTTTCCTATTCGAGTTGAACTGGATAAACTGAAGACCAAAGATTTTATTAAAATATTAACGCATCCAAAATCAGCCCTGATTAAACAATATGTTGCACTTCTTAAGGCTGAAGGTGTCCATCTAGAGTTTGAATCATCTTCAATCAAGGCGATTTCTGAGCTAGCAACAGAGGTTAATACAAAAACTGAAAACATTGGAGCAAGAAGATTACATACTATAATGACCACACTACTTGAAACCCCTTTATTTGAGCATCCAAAGTCTGGACAAAAAAACATAAAGATTACTGCAAAGTATGTGAAGGATGCTCTTGGAGATATTGTTGTTGATCAAGATCTAAGCAGATATATTTTATAAGGGAATATTTATTGAAACATTTTTTACACATATCAGACTATAATGAGTCTGAACTCTGGGAGATACTTAATCTTGCAAAAGATATAAAGAAAAAATTTCATAAAAGAGAAGACTACAATCCATTTTATAATAAATCTTTGGCTATGATATTTGCAAAGCCTTCTGCCCGTACTAGGGTATCATTTGAAACCGGTTTTGAGTGGATGGGGGGGCATGCGCTTTTTCTTGGGCCCAGTGATATAGGAATTGGTAAGAGAGAAGCTATTAAAGATATTTCAAGATTATTTAGTAGGTATAATGATATAATAATGGCCAGACTTTTTGACCACGATCATATTCTTGAGCTAGCAGAGTACTCAACGATACCTGTGATTAATGGACTCACAGACTATAACCACCCGTGTCAGATAATGGCAGATATTTTTACTGTTTGGGAGCATCTCGGGAATATTGATAATCCTAAAATAGTTTATATGGGTGATGGTAATAATATTGTGCACTCATGGCTTCATCTAGCGATGAGGGTTCCCATTACCTTTGTATGTTGTTGCCCGGAAGAATATACCCCTGATAAAAATACAATAAACAAAGCAGTCGATTCCAAAATTTCTGATATAGAGGTTTCTCATAATCCTATGGAGGCAATAAAGAATGCGGATATTGTATATACCGATGTGTGGGCATCGATGGGCCAGAAAGATGAAGCAGCCCAAAGAGAAAAAATATTTTCAAATTTACAGGTGAACGAAGCTCTTATAGAGAGCTCTGGAAAAAGAACCTTATTTATGCACTGCCTTCCTGCCGAAAGAGGGCGCGAGGTAACCGATGGTGTTATGGAGGCAGACTATTCTATTGTTTTTGATCAGGCAGAGAACAGAATGCATATTCAAAATGCAATAATGGTGTACCTATCAGAAAACAGTTAATAATATTAGTCTACATTGTTTTATCATTCACGTACCTGTATTCCGCGTTTCCACTTTCTCCTAAAGAATTTCTTGGTTATGAGCTTGGTGAAAGATTTACATATCATCACAGAGTAGTTGACTATTTTAAGCAGGTTGATTCTTCAAGCGAGAGTGTCCACCTTGTTCAGTATGGAGAAACCTATGAAGGCAGGCCTCTTTTCATTGCTATTATTACACACCCAGAGAATAAACTTTCTGTTGACGAAATTAGAACGAACCATCTTATTACATCTGGCCTGGAAGAAGGAATAGGCCCAGAAAAAGATTACGCGTTAGTGTGGCTTAGTTACTCAGTTCATGGTAACGAATCAAGTTCAACTGAGGCTGCTATGGAAACTCTTTTCTCGTTTGCAAACACATCAAATAAAAAAACGATGGAATGGTTAAAACGCACGATTGTTATTATTGACCCCTGCATCAATCCTGATGGGCGTGATCGATATGTACAGTTTTATACTATGACTGGAACACATCCTCCTGATGCTAATGTTAGCACAAGGGAACACCAGGAGCCATGGCCCGGAGGAAGAACAAATCACTATTATTTTGATCTTAATAGAGACTGGACATGGCAGACTCAGGTGGAGACTATTCAGAGAATGCAATTATACAATAGTTGGATGCCGCATATACATGTAGACTATCATGAGCAATATTTTAATGAGCCATATTATTTTGCCCCTGCTGCAAAACCATATCATTTGCAGATAACCTCGTGGCAAAGAGAATTTCAAAAGATAATTGGGAAAAATCATTCACGATATTTTGATAATAACAACTGGCTTTACTTTACAAAAGAACACTTTGATCTTTTGTATCCTGGTTATGGTGATACGTATCCATTATATAATGGTGCGATAGGGATGACCTATGAAAAAGCTGGGGGAGCAGCGGGGGGTGTCTCTGCGATTACCTCTGATGGCGATACTCTGACACTCCGATCTAGGATAAAACATCACCACACTACTGGGCTATCAACCGTAGAGTCTGCTTACAAGCATAAAGACAGGATTATAAAAGAGTTTAAATATTTTTTTAATAAGGGTATAGATAATCCAATTAGTATCTATAAAACTTTCGTTATTAAGGCAGGGCTGAACGACCCTAAAAGGGAAGATTTATTAAGATGGCTAGATACACATGGAATAAAATATGGACACCCTATAGATGCTAGGACTCGTTCTGTCAGAGGGTATAGCTATTTTTTAGGTAAGTATGATTCGTTTAGGATACAAGAAAATGATATTATCATTTCAGCAGATCAAAAAAAATCAGTTTTAACTCAGGTTTTGTTTGAGCCAATAACTCATTATGCGGATTCTCTTACGTATGATATTACTGCTTGGTCTATTCCATATGTCTATGGTTTAGAGGCATATGCCCTCGAGACAGTTATTCCGCAGGAGAGTTTTAATATTCACGGAAGTAGTAAGGTCGTTCATACCTGGGATGATGATCCTTATGCATATCTAAATCCATGGAAAAGCGTTTATGATTTGAAATTTTTATCTGAAGTCTTGAAAAATAATATTGTTGTCCGTGTTTCTGAAGAGCCTTTTGAGGTAGGTGGTATTGTGTATGATAGAGGCACTTTGGTCATTACAAGAAAAGGGAATGAAACAAAAGGACAGCGGTTTGACAAACTATTAAGAAAGATCTCAAAAAAATATAATACTAATTTAGGGTCCGTAACGACCGGACTGGTTACAAAAGGGAAAGACTTTGGGTCCTCAACCATGCGAATTGTGAAAGCTCCTAAGGTTGCAGTGCTTAGTGGTGAAGATGTTAGCAGTTATAATTTTGGTGAAGTTTGGCATTATTTTGAACAACAGATTGGCTATCCAATATCTGTATACGATGCTTCCGAGGTTCAATCACTACCCTTAGATGAGATAGATGTTTTAATAATGCCTGAAGGCGGCTATGGTTCATTTGTTAATGAGATCAGCCCATCAGAAAAAATAGTAGAAGAGACCAATGCAGATGGATTAATAATTAATGATCCTCCTGAAGAAATTTTAGACTGGGTTAAATCTGGTGGTCGACTTATTGTTATAGGATCTGCTATGGAAAAATTTGTAGATAAAAATGGATATGGTCTTATTAAATATGATTCGAAGGAGTCAAAAAAAGCAGCACAAGAGTTGAAGAAGAAAAGACAAAAAGAAAATCGAGTAAAAAAATATAAAGATAAAAACAGGGCTAGGCTTTCTGATGCGTCTTATGGATCTATCATCAGGGTTGATGTAGACAACACACATCCGCTTATGTTTGGTT
>Ga0257107_1000059_pt1 | contig 38117 bp, 12 predicted proteins | sample LP_taG_2_FD_190178 | JGI IMG/M metagenome (GOLD analysis project Ga0257107, IMG submission 190178) | Marine microbial communities from Northeast Subartic Pacific Ocean, Canada - LP_J_2011_P26_500m | ecosystem: Environmental > Aquatic > Marine > Oceanic | place: Canada: Northeast Subartic Pacific...
GCTGCTGCTGGCGCTGATTCCTCCATCGCTCAGCGTTCTTTTCCTCAAGATCCGTGTGAGCGAAGTGGCACTTGTTACCGTCTCTGGCGTACAGGTGCCCACAGTTCTCGCGGTCATGGCAGCGGGCGAGCTGATTCCTCTGCTGTTGCGGCTGCTGGCGCTGATTCCTCTGCTGGCGCTGCTGCTGGCGCTGATTCCTCTGCTGGCGCTGCTGCTGGCGCTGATTCCTCCATCGCTCAGCGTTCTTTTCCTCAAGATCCGTGTGAGCGAAGTGGCACTTGTTACCGTCTCTGGCGTACAGGTGCCCACAGTTCTCGCGGTCATGGCAGCGGGCAAGATGATTCCTCTGCTGTTGCTGGCGCGGCGGCTGATTCCTCTGCTGTTGCTGGCGCGGCGGCTGATTCCTCTGCTGTTGCTGGCGCGGCGGCTGATTCCTCTGCTGTTGCTGGCGCGGCGGCTGATTCCTCTGCTGGCGCTGTTGCGGCTGCTGGCGCTGTTGCGGCTGCTGTTGCTGTTGCTGTTGCGGCACCGAGGGAGTCTCTGCTTTCTCCTCCTCCTCAAAGTCGGATAGGTCGGACAGGTCAGTGTCGCTGTCCATATCGACCCAGCTAGTCATGATTTCGGCGTTGATTTCGGCGTTGATTTCGGCGTTGATTTCGGCGTTGATTTCGGCGTTGATTTGGGCGATTTGGCGATTTGGCGATTTGGCGATTTGGCGATTTGGCGTTGATTTACATAACCATTAAAAAAAACGATTTTAATTTGTAAAATAGAACCAGTCCATATTTAATAAAATTAATGGAACAGATAATCATTATACAATTTATTGCGAATAAAACAATATTATTTTAAAATAAATTTCTAAACCTTCAGCATATTCAATTTCTGAAATGGTTCCAATCAATTTGGATTGGATTTGGAATTAAATTTCTAATTAATTGTCTATAAAAAGAGTATGTTTTTACACATTTAAAAAATTTAGGATTTAATACAGGAATATTGTTTTTATACCCAATAATAGCTAGTTTCATTTCCCGTTTATTTATTAACCAATCTGCTGTATTATCATAATTGCAATATAAATTATTATGATAATAAAATCTTAAAATTTTACAAATAATACTTTGATAAAAATTTCCTTTTTTTAAATCATTATTATGATACATTTGTTTTTTTACAAATTTATTATTTTTTTTTATGTAATAATATTTCATCATTGATAAAGATTGTTTTAAATCTTCATTTTCTAAAAAATGAGACATAATAATTTCTCTATAATATATTAAATGTTCTGTAGGATCAATTTCATGATTAAGTGTTGTCATCATTTTGAACAATTCTGAATTATCATTTATAATATTTGCCTTTATTTTTTTAGGAATAAAATCTACTTGTTTTAATTTTGTGTTAAATTCTTTAAACTCCTCCTCAGTTATTGGTTCGTCCAATTCATAAAATTCTTCAAGATCATCATATAAAATTAAAATTTCAGCTAAATTTTTAATAGTATTAAATGGAATATTGTCCATTTGATGTTTAAAATCATAAATAATATTTGAAATTCCTACTTCTTTTACCTCTTCAGTAATTTTTCTCTTATGAGTATGAGATTCAAATTCTGCAATATCAATTTTGATACTACGATTGTTAATTTCATTTGCTTTATTACAAAGATAAGAAATCATTGTGTAATTGATTGAATAAGTTTATTGAATAAGTTTATTGAATAAGTTTATAAAAAATCACTTTTAATTTTATTTATTTACTTAATTTGTAAAATAGAACCAGTCCATCGTTTTTAATTTTCTTCAAGTAAATAATGATATATAATTGATATGAATAAGTTTAAGTGTATCAAAAGAATATCGATATTTATAATTAGATAAATATTTTGGATTACATACAGGTATATTGTTCTTATATCCGATAATAGGTAAAATTTGTTGTTTTGATTCATAATACAAATTATTATTATAATAGAATTTCAAAATTTTGTTAATTAATGATTGATATAAATCATCTTTTTCAAATTTTAAATTTTTATTATTAAAAATTTGAAATTTTTTAAAATTGTTATTATCTGTTTTACTGCAAATATATACATATTTTATTTTTAATAAATTATTTTTTAAATTTTTATTTTGTAAAAAATAATGCATTATAATTTCACGATAGAGTATTAAATCTTCTTTTACATCAATTTCATAACTAGTTGCTGACATCATTCCAAATAATTCTGAAAAATCATTTATAAGAGTTTTCTTTATTTTTCGGGGCAAAAAATCTACTTGTTTTAATCGTTGATTTAATGTTTTTAAATAATCTTGAGTCATTCTTTCTGCATAATAAAATTCTAATTCATCATATAATGTTAAAATATCACATAAATTTATAATAATATTATATGGAATATTATCAATTTTCAGCATAAAATCACTAATCATATTTGAAATTCCTTCTTCTTTTACTTCGTTTTTTACTTCTTCAATAATTTTTCTCTTATGACATTCAAATTCTGCAATATCAATTTTGATACTACGATTGTTAATTTTATTACAAAGATAAGAAATCATTGTGTAATTGGTTGAATAATTACATAGATTTAAAAAAAATCGTTTTTAATTTTTTATTATATTATCAAATAATATATAATGTGTTTTAATTTAGAAACATCTTTAATAACATTCTTAATATCTTTATTTGTTTCATATGCTCTTTATAAAAGAGCACAAAAGAATGACTTAATAATGATGTCATTGATATTATGTTATAATATCGTCCAATTGAGTGAATTTTTAATTTGGTTAGCAATAAAATACAAAAATAAAAAATTAAATAGATTTGGTACTTTATTATTAACGGTTAGTTTAATATCACAACCTATGTCAATAATGATAGGTTCATATTATGATATTGGTTCTAAAAATAAAACGTTTGGAACTTTATTATTAATAAATGTAATTTATTTTGTATATAATTTATACAAAATATTTAAAGAATTTTATAATGAAAAGTCAAATCTTACTTATACATCATATCCTCACAAAAAATATAAAAATTTGGTATGGAATAACAATATTGAATATCAATATGATTATGCTTTTATTCTTTGTATTATATCTGCATTCATTGTATTGAAACCAACTTTATTAGCAATAATTTGTAGTGCATATTATTTATTTTTAGCAATTGTTGTATATTTTAAAAGTAATGTTATTTTTGAATCTGTCTGGTGCTGGATATCAAGTTTGTCAAGTATAGTAATATATTTTATAAATTATTATGTTAATAAATATATTTAAATCAACCTAGAATTATATCTAGCAGAAACTCCATAAAATTTGAATGTAGAATTTTCATTACAATCAATATCAATTCCAAATGTCATTGCGGTATTACCATTAACAAATTCAGGATTTGTTACTGAAACATACCTATAATTTTGATTCACTGATTTACCAACATAAAGGTCTACACCTTCAGCATATTCAATTTCTGAAATGGTACAAATTCCACTTCCCCATCTGGTTGAAGAAACCATTAGACGAATATATCTAGCACTTATTTGATTATTTAATGGAATTTCATAATAAGTATTTGTAAGAAGATATCCTGTATTAGAAGCAATAGATTGATTAGTTTGAGTATCAACTGTTGTCCAATTAGAATTGTCAGTACTTACTTGAATAGTCCATGATTTAGGATCACTTTGATCAGATGGTGGATTGGACGCTATTCTATATCTACTAATTAATTTTGCTGATTGGAAATCATAACTAATCCATTGAGCACCATAATCTGCCGCAGATAATCGTGCGGAGCTATTAATTAAATCATTATCAAATGCTTTGTAAGCATCATAATTAGTTTCTGTTCCACTTGTTTCAACATATATTGTACTAGTTCTCCAGAAATACATTTCACTAATACTTACACTATTACCACTTCCATATGATGATTCAAAATACCATCTAACATAACGACCAGCAACTGGATTATCAACTGTATAAGTATACCATGTTATAGATGAATCATATGTAGAAGGATTAGAATATGATTGAACATCAGTCCAGGTACTTGCATCATCTGATGTTTGTAATTTCCAAGTTAATGGGGTAAAATTAGCAGAATTATTTAATGTTTTCCATTTAAATTTAGTAACAGCAATACTTGTTTCCATATCATATGATATCCAATGAGGAAATGCACTATCAGTTGATTCCCAATTTGTAGCATCATTTCCATCGAAAGCTTTCCAATTATAACTGACAGCCGCGTGTGAATCAGAATCTGCTAGAGCGAAATTTCCCGGACTTTCTAATAGGACGTTAACTTGATAATAAACTCCACCATTTTCAGTTAAATTATTTAAATTTGCAACAATAATTGGTTCAATATTTAAATTACCATCAGTTAATCCTGAATTAGCAGTTGTTAAAGTTGTAGTAGTACTTGCAGTAATTGGATTAGAAGGATTCCAAACTTTTTTAATAATCTTTGTATTAATAGATTTTAAATCTTCCCCTTCAATAGCATAAGCCAAATATAAGGAAGTTAATTTATATCCTTTGATTGTATTATCCCTAGTTGGTAAAGTAATATCGGCAGTTAAATAACTTATTTCTTCTTTTGCTTCTTTTCTCCAACAAAAATCTCCATTTGTAGCATCTCTATATATATCCCAAATTCCTTCTTTTACTTGAAATTGACTAAATGGAATCCATATACTATAATCAGTTTCTTCTAAAGTATTAAAAATTGGTTCATCTATAATTGCTCTAACAATACGAACATAACCATTTTCTGCTTCCAACTTAATATCTTTATTAACACCAGTACAACCTATATCAATTCCCCCATAATTAGCCCATAATTTAATAGAATTATCTTCAGTATTACTTGAAATTATATTAATTTTTTGATTTGCTTCTATATCTATGTCATCACTAGCATCATTTCCTAATGCTTTAATATCAATACCACCACTATTAGAGGTGATAGTAATCGCATCATTTACATCTTCATATGCTGAAAGATTTATAGACGAACCTAATGAAGTTATATCTATATCTAGACCTGCTGCTCCTGAACATCCAATATCAATACCACCCCTTGTTGAAGATAATACAATAGAATCTGAAACATTTTGTGTTGATATCATATTTATTGAACCACCTGTATTAGTTATATCAATATCTTGACCATCATCACCATTTGCTGTTATATCAATACCACCTTCTAATGAATTTAGAACAATGGAATCAGAACGATTTTCATTAGAAATTATATTAATAGAAGTTGAAGAAATTAAATCAATATCATCACCTTGTGTTAATCCTTGAGATAATAAAGCAATACCACCAGCAGTTGCTTTTAAAACAATAGCATCTGTAGCACTTTCAGTCGATTCAATATTAACTGACGCACCAGTACTTACAATATTAATATCATTTCCCGATTGTGTTGTAGATAAAATATTAATTCCACCAGCTGTAGCTGAAATATTAATGGCATCAGTTGCATTTTCATCTGCTTCCATAAAAATAGATTTAGTTGCCTTCATATAAATATCACTTCCAGCATTTTGACCCGATGATATAAATTTAATACCACCAGTAGTTGTTTCCAATGTTATAGCATCAGCAATTGATTCTGTTGATTTTAAATTAATAGATGAACCAGTTGCTGTAATATCAATATCTTCTCCAGCAGTTCCAATAGCATCAATATCAATACCACCACTAGTTGCTTTAATAGTAATAGCATCAGCAATATTCTCAGTTGATATTAAATTAATAGATGAACCAGTAGCGGTAATATCAATATCTTCCCCAGGAGTTCCAACCGCATTAATATCAATACCACCAGCAGTAGATTTAATTGTAATTGCGTCAGAAGCAGATTCAGTTGCTTGTAAATTAATAGAACCACCTGTATTAGTAATATCAATATCAAATCCATTTCCACCACTTGCTAAAATATCTAAACCACCAGAATCTGCGTCTAAGACAATAGCATTAGATACTACTTCTGTAGAAGTAATATTAACAGATGAACCATCAGCATTTATATCAATATCTTCTCCAGAAGTTCCAGTTGCTGTAATATCTATACCTCCATTTGCTGCAACAATATTTATAGAATCAGATGCATTTTCATAAGCAATTAAATTAATTGATGTTGTACATACTAAATCAATATCATCATCAGCAGTTCCTCCATTTGAAATTAAACCAATTCCACCTTGTGTTGCTTGGATAATAATTGCATCCGTAGCATCTTCAGTTGATATTAAATTAATTGAAGAACCATTTGCTCTAATAATTATATCTTTTCCAGTTGCCGCTGTACAACCAATACTTATACCTCCATTTGTAGCAAGTAATTTTATGGCTTCCGTATCATTTTCATTAGCAGTAATATTTATTGATTGTGTTGCAGTAATATTGATATCATCTGTATTTACAACAGATCCATTAGCAGATATATCAATACCTTTGGTTGAATTTAATATCATATCTAATCCATTATCAGTAATAAATGATGTCGCGTATAAATCTTTGATTTCAACATCTCCATAATTTCCTGTATAAACTTCACTTGTATTAGTCCCATCAGGAATATATATGAATCTATTATCACTTCGTCTCATTCCAAAAAATCCATATTTTGCTGCCGAATTATGCCATGCGAATTCTATTCCTCTATCTTTAGCATCATTATTAGTTGGGGCATCAACTCCTCCTAAACGAATAATTGGGTCATCAGTAACCACTACTTCTGTATTTCTAATAATTTGTTGTCCGGATACTTCAAAATCTCCAAATATAAATAATTTATTATCACTTTTATCCCAAAAAACTTTATTACTATTTTGTGTTCCTTTAAATACAACATCTCCATCCAAATTAATTGTTGAATTTGCTATTATATTGAGATTATTTCCATCACTGCTAATTTCTTCAGTTGTAGCAAAATTTAGTTTTTGGTTAGCAGGAATATTAACATCTTGTGATGTTGTAATATTAGTACAATTTATATCACCTACGATATCAACTTTTACTGTAGGATTTGTTTTTCCAATACCAATATTTCCAACATTATCAATAATCATTCTTTCATTACCTGCTGTATAAAATCGTAATTTATCTTCATCTGGTATTGATTCTGCTAAAATTTTTGTATCTTGATCTATATCAATAACTCCTGCTAAACTTCCCCAAGCATTTCCAACTCCATAACCTTCAAATCTATCTAAACTTGTATTATATCTGAAATAACCTTTTACTGGATTTGAAGGTCTTTGTGCTGTAGAACCTGATGGTATTTTATAAGAATCAGTTCTATTTGTATCTAATGAAACTGCTGGTGTATTTACACCAATTCCAATATTTTCATTTGTATATATATCTCCTCGTACATCTAGTTTTGCATTTGGATTATCAGTTCCAATACCAACATAGCCCATTTCAGTTATAACAAATTCATCAAAACCATTATTTCTAAATATTAAATCTTCATCAGTGTCATTCATTCCAATAAACCATTTTTCAACTGTTGCTCTTTTGAATTGAACACCACAATCATTCTTTGTTCCTGCTTGATCTATTGCGATTATAGAATTAACATTATTACGATAAACATGAAAAGGAACTGCGGGTGTTGATGTTCCAATACCAACGCTTCCATTATTATCAATAATAACTCTTTCTGAACCACTTGTAAAAAATCTAAGTTTATCTTCATCATTTTGGGATGTTTCTGCTGTAATTTTAGTATCTTTATCTATATCAATGATACCTCCTAAACTTCCCCAGGCATCACCGGCTCCAAATCCTTCAAAAGTATCTAATTGTGTATTATATCTAATATAACCTTTTTCAGATGATGTTGGTCTTTGACCAGTAGTTCCTGCTGGTAATTTATAACTATCAGTTCTATCTGTATAAAGAGAAATGCTTGGATTTGTTATTCCGATACCAATATTGCTATTTGTATATATATCACCTCTAACATCCAATTTAGCTTGAGGTGTTCCAGATGCATCTCCAATCATAATTCCACCATCAATTTTCATATCAACAGTTTTATCACCAACACCATGAATTCCGAAAACAGAAGTGCTATTTCCCCCATTATATGCGAAATTTGCTTGATCTGTTGCTCCACCAGTCCAACTTGCTTCATCTAATTGCCATTTACTACTAGACCCAAATTGAATATCTCCAACAACGTGGAATTCTTTTTGTGGTGTGAGTGTCCCAATACCAACTTTTCCATTTGATGCTATCATCATTCTTTCCGAACCAACTGTATAAAAACGAATTGTATCTTCATCAGCAGTTTGTTCAACTACAATTTTTGTATCTTTGTCGGTATCTTGTATAATTCCTCCTGGATTCATATATGACCATATTGACCCATTATAGCCTTCAAACAAGTTAGTTTCACTATTAAATCGTAAATATCCGGATTTAGGATTTGATGGTCTTTGTGCTATTGTTCCAGATGGTAATAAAATAGAATCATTTCTTTGAATTTCAAATGAAACGGATGGATTTGTGATTCCAATTCCAACATTTCCAGATGAAGTAATTCTCATTATTTCAGTATTAGATGTATAAAAAATATGGTCATCTTCTCCCATTTGGTATTTTGTAATATTAGTTCCACGACTTTCACTAATTGTAAAACCTTCATTATTTGATGATATAGTTGTTGATTCAGTTCCATCTGCTCTTCTAAATAATAAATCATTTAGACCAAGTATTTCAATATTACCATTAACAGATAATTTTTGAGTTGGCGAAGTAGTTCCGATACCAACATTACCGGAAGAATCAATTCTTATTCTTTCTGTATTATCTGTTAATATTCTTGCGAAACCATTTGCTTGTAAAATTAAATTACCATTTTCAGCAATAATAAATCCATCACTTGCGTTTACACCAACATTTAATACATCTGTACCATTACAATTAAAATCCATATCAGCTCTTGAAGTATTGAATATTTCTAATGGTTGTGTTGGATTATTTGTTCCAATACCAACTTTTCCATCATTTATAATTCTAACTTTTTCTGTATTATTTGTCTTAAATATAATATCATTATCCAATTGTTGTGTTATATAAAAATTATTATCATTTGCACTATCATATCCCATTAACGCTTTTCTTCCAGATGAATAATTATCAGGATAAAATTCAATAAAACAATGATCACTTCCTTCTAATAATAGAAGACCACCATTACCCTTGATATGTAAATCTTGTTGTGGAGTTGCTATTCCTATTCCAATTGATGTAGCATGAATATTAGAACATTCAATATTTCCAGTTTGAACATTAGCCAATGTAAAACCAGTTCCAGAAATATCAACCGAAGAAGTTCCAGGAGCAGTTTCTAAAGCAGTAAAAAATTTGAATTTATTATCAGTAGCATCTCTAAATAAACCGGCATATTTTGTTCCACTATTAATATATTTACCATATATACCAATATCAAGTGTATCATTACTAGTATTTGCTGCCAATTGTAGTAGAGAATCTTCTGCTACAATTTCACTTACATTAATTGTTGTGGTTGTTCCATTAACTGTTAAATTTCCAGCAACAATAACATCACCATTTACATCTAATAAAGCACTTGGATTTGTAATTCCGATACCAACATAACCTGTATTCATAACTCTAAGTCTTTCAATTCCATTTGTATAAAACCATAATTCATCATTATCATTACCTGCCGCTGATTCTGCTTTTATATATGTATCCTGATCTACATCAATGACACCACCAAGAGAACCCCAGGCTGGTCCAGCACCAAATCCTTCAAATTGATCAGTTGTAGTATTATATCTGATATAACCTTTATGACCAGTGGTAGTAGCTGTTGGTCTTTCAGCAGTTGTTCCTTTAGGAATTTTAAGAGCATCTGTATGTTCAATATGAACGCTAACTTCTGGGATAGTAGTTCCAATACCAAATTTTCCATCACTTTTTACCCTCATTCTTTCATTTCCGCTTGTAAAGAACCATAATTCATCATTATCATTACCAGCCGCTGATTCCGCTTTAATATAAGTATCCTGATCTACATCAATGACACCACCAAGAGAACCCCAAGCTGGTCCAGCACCAAATCCTTCAAATTGATCAGTTGAAGTATTAAATCTGATATATCCTTTATGGTCGGTAGTAGTAGATGTTGGTCTTTGGGCAGTTGTTCCTTTAGGAATTTTAAGGGCATCAGTAAAATTAATATGAAGAGCAACTTTTGGATCATTTGTTGCGATACCTACTCTTCCTGAATTATTTATAAACATTCTTTGTGCGGAATTAACATTAATTGATAAATCAGAACCGGTTGTAACTATTCTTTGAGCATCACTTCCAAAAGTTAAACCAACATTTGATGGAATATTTACATTAGCACCTGCTGTTAAATTGATATCTGATGTAGATTCGGTTGTTTGTAATGTCATATCAAGTTTAGATATTATATCAACACCTCCAGTAGTAGCATTTATAGTAATAGCATCTGAAACGCTTTCAGTTGATTGTAAATTAATAGATGTTGTAGAATTAATATCAATATCATCACCAGCAGTAGTTCCTGAGCTTGTAATATTAATACCACCAGAATTTGCTATGATATTAATTGCGTCTGGTGTATCTTCATTTGCTGTAATATTCACAGATGTAGATGATTCAATATCTATGTCATCTCCTGCGGTTGTTCCGTTAGAAAATATATCAATACCTCCATTTGTTGCTGTAATAGTAATAGCATCATCAATATCTTCCGTTGATTTTAAATTTACCGAAGAGCCAGTTGCAGTAATATCAATGTCTTCACCAAATGTTCCTGTTGCTATAATATCAATACCACCAGCAGATGCTTTAATTGTAATAGCGTCTGATACATTTTCATTTGCTTCTAAATTGATAGAAGTTATTGCTGTAATATCAATATCATCTCCTGCTGTATTACCAGAAGAAGTAATATCAATTCCCCCATTTGTTGCTATCATGGTAATTGCATCAGGTATATCTTCGGTCGATTTTAAATTAATAGATGATCCAGTTGCAGTAATATCAATATCTTCTCCAGCACTACCTGTACATCCAATATTTATTCCACCAGCAGATGCTACAATTGTAATAGCATCTTCAACATTTTCATTTGCTAGTAAATTAATAGAAGTAGTAGAAGTAATATCAATATCATCTCCGGCAGTATTACCAGAACTTGTAATATCAATACCCCCAATTGTAGCATTAATGGTAATAGCGTCAGAAGTATCTTCAGTTGATTTTAAATTAATAGATGAACCAGTTGCTGTAATATCAATATCTTCTCCAGCAGTTCCAATCGCATCAATATCAATACCACCATTTGTTGCTTTAATAGTAATTGCGTCAGCAATATTTTCATTTGCTTCTAGATTAATAGATGTAGTTGCTTTAATATCAATATCATCTCCAGCAACATTTCCAGAACTTATAATATTTATTCCACCAGAAGATGCTGTCATATTAATAGCATCTGGTGTATTTTCATTGGCTGTAATATTAATGGATGTAGATGATTCAATATCAATATCATCGCCAGCAGTTGTTCCGTTAGAAAATATATCAATACCTCCATTTATAGCATTGATGGTAATAGCATCATCAATATCTTCTGTAGATTTTAAATTAATAGATGAACCAGTTGCTGTAATATCAATATCTTCTCCAGCAGTTCCAATAGCATCAATATCAATACCACCGGCAGTTGCTTTAATAGTAATAGCATCAGCAATATTTTCATTTGCTAGTAAATTAATAGAAGTTGTAGAAGTAATGTCTATATCATCTCCAGCGGTATTACCCAAAGAAGTGATATCAATCCCTCCATTTGTTGCTGTTATAGTTATTGCATCTTGTATATCTTCAGTGGAAATTAAGTTAATAGAGGAATTATCTGCTCGAATATCAATATCTTCTCCGGCAGTTCCGGTACATCCAATATCAATACCACCAGCAGATGCTTTAATGGTAATAGCATCAGCAACATTTTCGTCCGCTCGTAAATTAATTGATGTAGTAGCAATAATATCAATATTATTTCCGGCGGTAATATCAATACCACCAATTGTAGCATTAATAGTAATAGCATCAGAAATATCTTCCGTGGAGATTAAGTTAATAGAAGAGCCATCGGCTCGAATATCAATATCTTCACCAGCAAATCCAGTACATCCAATATCAATACCACCATTTGTTGCTGTAATTGTAATAGCATCTTGGACATTTTCGTCTGCTCGCAAATTAATAGAAGTAATAGAAGTAATATCAATATTATCTCCTGCAGTAATATCAATACCACCAATTGTAGCATTAATAGTAATAGCATCAGAAGTATCTTCAGTGGATTTTAAATTAATAGAAGAACCAGTTGCTGTAATATCAATATCTTCTCCAGCAGTTCCTATCGCATCAATATCAATACCTCCAACTGATGCCTTAATAGTAATTGCATCAGAAACATTTTCATTGGATAATAAATTTATTGAAGTTGTAGCAACAATATCAATATCATCTCCTGCTGTGTTACCAGAACTTGTTATATCAATACCACCAGAAGTAGCATTAATAGTAATAGCATCAGCAATATCTTCATTTGCTTGTAAATTGATAGAGGTAGTAGAAGTCATATCAATATCATCTCCTGCTGTATTACCAGAACTTGTTATATCAATACCACCAGAAGTAGCATTAATAGTAATAGCGTCAGAAATATTTTCAGTAGATTTTAGATTAATAGAAGAACCAGTTGCTGTAATATCAATATCTTCTCCAGCAGTTCCAATAGCATCAATATCAATACCACCTTGTGTTGTTTTTATAGTAATAGCATCACTAACATTTTCGGTTGCGATTAAATTAATAGAAGAACCAGTTGCTGTAATATCAATGTCTTCACCAGAAGTTCCAATAGCATCAATATCAATACCACCTTGAGTTGTTTTTATAGTAATCGCATCAATTGCATTTTCATTTGCTTCTAAATTAATAGAGGTAGTAGAAGTAATATCAATATCATCTCCTGCTGTATTACCCGAAGAAGTGATATCAATACCTCCAATAATAGCATTAATGGTAATAGCATCGGAAGTATCTTCATTTGCTTGTAAATTGATAGAGGTAGTAGAAGTAATATCAATATCATCTCCGGCAGTATTTCCAGATGAAATAATATCAATACCACCAATTGTAGCATTAATAGTAATAGCATCAGGGGTATCTTCAGTGGATTTTAAATTAATAGAAGAACCAGTTGCTGTAATATCAATATCTTCACCAGAAGTTCCAATAGCATCAATATCAATACCACCAACAGAAGCTTTAATAGTAATAGCGTCAGCAACATTTTCATTGGATAATAAATTAATAGAAGTGGTAGCAACAATATCAATATCATCTCCTGCTGTGTTACCAGAACTTGTTATGTTAATACCACCAGAAGTAGCATTAATGGTAATAGCATCAGCAATATCTTCATTTGCTTGTAAATTGATAGAGGTAGTAGAAGTCATATCAATATCATCTCCGGCTGTATCACCGAAACTTGTTATATTAATACCACCAGAAGTAGCATTAATAGTAATAGCATCAGATGTATTTTCAGTGGATTTTAAATTAATAGAAGAACCAGTTGCTGTAATATCAATGTCTTCACCAGAAGTTCCAATAGCATCAATATCAATACCACCTTGTGTTGTTTTTATAGTAATAGCATCATTAACATTTTCGGTTGCGATTAAATTAATAGAAGAACCAGTTGCTGTAATATCAATGTCTTCACCAGAAGTTCCAATAGCATCAATATCAATACCACCTTGAGTTGTTTTAATAGTAATAGCATCAATCGCATTTTCGGTTGCGATTAAATTAATAGAAGAACCAGTTGCTGTAATATCAATGTCTTCACCAGAAGTTCCAATAGCATCAATATCAATACCACCTTGAGTTGTTTTTATAGTAATCGCATCAATCGCATTTTCATTTGCTTCTAAATTAATAGAGGTAGTAGAAGTAATATCAATATCATCTCCTGCTGTATTACCTGAAGAAGTGATATCAATACCACCAGAAGTAGCATTAATGGTAATAGCATCAGCAATATCTTCATTTGCTTGTAAATTAATAGAGGTAGTAGAAGTGATATCAATATCATCTCCTGCTGTATTACCAGAACTTGTTATATCAATACCACCAATTGTAGCATTAATAGTAATAGCATCAGGGGTATCTTCAGTGGATTTTAAATTAATAGAAGAACCAGTTGCTGTAATATCAATATCTTCACCAGAAATTCCAATAGCATCAATATCAATACCACCAGCAGTTGCTTTAATGGTAATAGCATCGGAAGTATTTTCATTTGCTTGTAAATTGATAGAGGTAGTAGAAATCATGTCAATATTATCTCCAGCAGTAATATCAATACCACCAGAAGTAGCACTAATAGTAATAGCGTCAGAAATATTTTCAGTAGATTTTAGATTGATAGAAGAACCAGTTGCTGTAATATCAATATCTTCTCCAGCAGTTCCAATGGCATCAATGTCAATACCACCGGCAGTTGCTTTAATAGTAATAGCATCAGCAATATTTTCATTTGCTAGTAAATTAATAGAAGTTGTAGAAGTAATGTCTATATCATCTCCAGCGGTATTACCCGAAGAAGTGATGTCAATACCACCTTGATTTGCTAAAACTTCAACAGCAATAGGAGCATCTTTTGAAGAAATTAATTGTGCAACTCCATTTGATGTTTCTAATGTAATACCATCAATTGTTGTAAGAGCCAATGCTGCGGATAATAATTCAATTTGTGAAGAATTACTTCCAATTGAAACAGTTCTAGCTCCACTAATACCAATATTAACATCTGTTGTTTGATTATCGCATCCAATATTAATAGCACCACTATTAGCATTAATATCAATTGTTTTTTCGGTTTGAATATCTAATCCACCATTAATAGCATTTAATACAATAGAATCATTAGTTTCTTCATTTGAAATTAAATTAATGGATGTAGTAGAAATAATATCAATATCATCTCCGGCAGTATTACCAGAACTTGTAATATCAATACCACCAATTGTAGCATTAATAGTAATAGCATCAGATGTATCTTCAGTAGATTTTAAATTAATAGAAGAACCAGTAGCTGTAATATCAATATCTTCTCCAGCAGTTCCAATCGCATCAATATCAATACCACCTGTAGAAGCTTTAATAGTAATAGCGTCAGGAACATTTTCATTGGATAATAAATTTATGGAAGTTGTTGCTATAATATCAATATCATCTCCTGCTGTGTTACCAGAACTTGTAATATCAATACCACCATTTGTTGCCGTAATTGTAATAGCATCAACAATATCTTCATTTGCTTGTAAATTAATAGAGGTAGTAGAAATAATATCAATATCATCTCCGGCAGTATTACCAGAACTTGTAATGTCAATTCCTCCAATGGTAGCATTAATAGTAATTGCGTCAGAAGTATCTTCAGTAGATTTTAAATTAATAGAAGAACCGGTTGCTGTAATATCAATGTCTTCACCAGCAGTTCCAATAGCATCAATATCAATACCACCTTGTGTTGTTTTTATAGTAATAGCATCAGGAACATTTTCATTGGATAATAAATTAATAGAAGTAGTAGAAATAATATCAATATCATCTCCAGCAGTATTACCAGAACTTGTAATATCAATACCACCAGAAGTAGCATTAATAGTAATAGCATCAGCAATATCTTCATTTGCTTGTAAATTAATAGAAGTAGTAGAAGTAATATCAATATCATCTCCTGCTGTATTACCAGAACTTGTAATATCAATACCACCATTTGTTGCTGTCATGGTAATTGCATCAGAAATATCTTCATTTGCTTGTAAATTAATAGAAGTAGTAGAAGTAATATCAATATCATCTCCGGCTGTATTCCCTAAGCTTGTAATATCAATACCACCATTAGTAGCACTAATGGTAATAGCATCAATAATATTTTCAGTTGCTATTAAATTAATGGAAGAACCATCAGCACGAATATCAATATCTTCCCCAGAGGAACCAGAACATCCAATATCAATTCCTCCTTGAGTTGCTTGAATTGTAATAGCATCAGGAACATTTTCATTTGCTATGATATTTAGTGATTGTGTAGTAGTAATATTAATATCATCTACACCAGAATTTGTTCCTTGGGCAGTAATATCAATACCTTTTGTTGATTGTAATATCATATCTAATCCATTATCAGTAATAAACGAAGTGGCATATAAATCTTTTATTTCTACATCACCATAATTACCTGAAATGATTTCATTATTATTTGTAGAATTTGGTATAAAAATCAATCTTTTATCAGTATTTCTAAAACCAAAGAAACCTGTTTGTGCCGAATTATCATACCAGGCAAATTCTATACCTCTATCAAGTGAATCATTACTAGTTGGTGTATCTACACCACCTAAACGAATTATTGGATCATCTGTAACTACTACTTCTGTATTTCTAATTATTTGTTCACCAGATACTTCAAAATCTCCAAATATAAATAATTTGTCTTGACTTTGATCCCAAAAAACTTTTTTTGTATTTGTAGTACCATTAAAAATAACATCTGTATCCAAATATATAGTATCATTAGCATCAATTGTAAGATTAGTTCCATCACTAATAATTTGCTGATTTGTATTGGCAAAATGTAATGGTATATTAATTGGAATATTAACAGAATTAGATGAAGTTAAATTAATACTTTGATTAGAAGTTATTGTAATATCTTGTGTTGCTTGTAAATTTATTTCTGTATTTGATTCAATATCAATATTATCACCGGTTGTATTACCTAATGATATAATATCAATTCCACCATTTGTTGCCTTAACTATGATTGCATCAGCAATATCTTCATTTGCTGTTAAATTAATAGAGGTAGTAGAAGTAATATCAATATCATCACCTGCTGTATTTCCGGAACTTGTAATATCAATACCACCATTAGTAGCATTAAGAGTAATAGCATCTTGTATATCTTCCGTTGATTTTAAATTAATAGAAGAGCCAGTTGCTGTTATGTCAATATCTTCGCCGGCAGTTCCAATAGCATCAATATCAATACCTCCAGCAGTTGTTTTAATAGTAATCGCATCAGCAACATTTTCATTTGCTTCTAAATTAATAGATGTAGTTGCTTTAATATCAATATCATCTCCTGCTGTGTTACCAGAACTTGTTATATCAATACCACCATTCGTAGCATTCATAGTAATAGCATCAGAAATATCTTCAGTAGATGTTAAATTAATAGAAGAGCCAGTTGCGGTAATATCAATATCTTCTCCTGGAATTCCAATAGCATCAATATCAATACCTCCATTTGTCGCCATAATAGTAATAGCATCTACGACATTTTCATCTGCTCGTAAATTAATTGATGTAGTGGCAATAATATCAATATCATCTCCAGTTGTATTACCGGAACTTGTAATATCAATACCCCCAATAGTTGCTTTAATAGTAATAGCATCAGGAATATCTTCAGTAGATATTAAATTAATAGAAGAGCCAGTTGCGGTAATATCAATATCTTCACCTGCTGTTCCAATAGCATTAATATCAATACCACCTTGTGTTGTTTTTATAGTAATTGCATCACTAACATTTTCATTGGATAATAAATTTATAGAAGTTGTAGAGGTAATATCAATATCATCTCCGGTCGTATTACCGGAACTTGTAATGTCAATTCCTCCAATAGTAGCATTAAGAGTAATAGCATCAGGAATATCTTCAGTAGATATTAAATTAATAGAAGAGCCAGTTGCGGTAATATCAATATCTTCTCCAGCAGTTCCAATAGCATCAATATCAATACCACCTTGTGTTGTTTTTATAGTAATTGCATCACTAACATTTTCATTGGATAATAAATTTATAGAAGTTGTAGAAGTAATATCAATACCACCATTAGTAGCATTAATAGTAATAGCATCAGAAGTATCTTCAGTAGATATTAAGTTAATAGATGATCCAGTTGCTGTAATATCAATATCTTCACCGGCAGTTCCAATAGCATCAATATCAATACCTCCTGCTGTAGTTTTAATAGTAATAGCATCAGCAACATTTTCAGTTGATATTAAATTAATAGAGGTAGTGGAAGTAATATCAATATCATCTCCTGCTGTATTTCCGGAAGATGTAATGTCAATTCCTCCATTTGTTGCTATGATAGTAATTGCGTCTTGAATATCTTCATTTGCTGTTAAATTAATAGAAGTTGTTGCTGCGATATCAATATCATCACCGGCAGTAGTTCCGGAACTTGTAATATCAATACCACCAATAGTTGCTTTAATAGTAATAGCATCAGGAATATCTTCAGTAGATATTAAATTAATAGAAGAGCCAGTTGCTGTGATATCAATATCTTCACCGGCAGTTCCAATAGCATCAATATCAATACCACCAGCAGTTGCTTTAATGGTAATCGCATCTTGAACGTTTTCATTTGCTTCTAGATTAATAGATGTAGTTGCTTTAATATCAATATCATCTTCAGCAGTAGTTCCAGAAGAAGTAATATCAATACCTCCATTTGTTGCTGTCATGGTAATTGCGTCAGGGATATCTTCAGTGGAAATTAAATTAATAGAAGAGCCAGTTGCTGTAATATCAATATCTTCACCTGCAGTTCCAATAGCATCAATATCAATACCTCCTGCTGTAGTTTTAATAGTAATCGCATCTTGAACATTTTCATTTGCTTCTAAATTAATAGAGGTAGTTGCTTTAATATCAATATCATCTCCTGCTGTATTACCGGAACTTGTAATATCAATTCCTCCATTTGTTGCGGTAATTGTAATAGCATCAATAATATCTTCATTTGCTGTTAAATTAATAGAGGTAGTAGAAATAATATCAATATCATCTCCTGCTGTGTTACCAGAACTTGTAATATCAATACCACCAGAAGTAGCATTAATAGTAATAGCATCTTGTATATCTTCTGTAGATATTAAGTTAATAGATGATCCAGTTGCTGTGATATCAATATCTTCACCAGCAGTTCCAATAGCATCAATATCAATACCTCCTGCTGTAGTTTTAATAGTAATAGCATCAGCAACATTTTCAGTTGATATTAAATTAATAGAGGAACTATCAGCACGAATATCAATATCTTCGCCAGCGGAACCTGAACACCCAATATCAATACCTCCTTGTGTTGCTTGAATTGTGATAGCATTTGAAAAATTTCCATGAGATTCTAGATTAAAATATGTTTGGGCATCAATATCGATTCCTCCATTGACGGAGTTAAGAATTAATGCTTGATCAATTGGTTTAACTGATGATAGAGTTAATGTACCATCATTTGTTTGAATTGAGATTGCTTCTTGTGTAAGAAAGTCAATTGATGATGATTCAACAGATACATTTGCTGTTAAATTACCAATTGAAATATCTCGTGTTCCGGTAATACCTAAATTAATAGATGTTGTTTTAAAATCAGTTCCAATATTAATAGCACCTGTATTAGCATTAATATCAATTGTTTTTTCAGTTTGAATATCTAATCCCCCATTTATAGCAGTTAATACGATAGAATCTTCAATTTCTTCGTATGAAGTTAAATTAATAGATGTAGTAGAAATAATATCAATATCATCTCCTGCTGTATTTCCGAAAGATGTAATGTCAATTCCCCCAATGGTAGCGTTAATAGTAATAGCATCAGGAATATCTTCATTTGCTGTTAAATTAATAGAAGTTGTTGCTGCGATATCAATATCATCACCGGCAGTAGTTCCGGAACTTGTAATATCAATACCACCATTAGTAGCATTAATAGTTATTGCGTTTTCTATATCTTCTGTTGATATTAAGTTAATAGATGAACCAGTTGCTGTGATATCAATATCTTCACCAGCAGTTCCAATAGCATCAATATCAATACCACCAGCAGTTGCTTTAATGGTAATCGCATCTTGGACATTTTCATTTGCTTCTAGATTCATAGATGTAGTTGCTTTAATATCAATGTTATCACCTGCTGTATTGCCGGAACTTATTATATCAATACCTCCATTTGTTGCTGTCATGGTAATTGCGTCAGGAATATCTTCTGTGGAAGTTAAATTAATAGAAGAACTATCAGCACGAATATCAATATCTTCACCAGCACTACCCGAACATCCAATATCAATTCCACCATTTGTCGCTATAATAGTAATTGCATCTTGAACGTTTTCATTTGCTTGTAAATTAATAGAGGTAGTAGAAGTAATATCAATATCATCTCCTGCTGTATTACCAGAAGAGGTGATATCGATACCACCAATTGTAGCATTAATGGTAATAGCATCAGCAATATCTTCATTTGCCTGTAAATTAATAGATGTAGTAGAAGTAATATCAATGTCATCTCCTGCTGTGTTACCGGAACTTGTAATATCAATACCACCATTAGTAGCATTAATAGTTATTGCATCTTGTATATCTTCAGTTGATTTTAAATTAATAGATGATCCAGTTGCTGTAATATCAATATCTTCTCCAGCAGTTCCAATCGCATCAATATCAATACCACCTGTAGAAGCTTTAATAGTAATAGCATCAGCAACATTTTCATTGGATAATAAATTAATAGAAGTGGTAGAAGTAATATCAATATCATCTCCTGCTGTGTTACCGGAACTTGTAATATCAATACCACCAATGGTAGCGTTAATAGTAATAGCATCAGGAATATCTTCAGTAGATTTTAAATTAATAGAAGAGCCTGTTGCTGTAATATCAATATCTTCACCAGATGTTCCAATAGCATCAATATCAATACCACCTTGTGTTGTTTTAATAGTAATAGCATCAGCAATATTTTCGGTAGAAATTAGGTTAATAGAAGAGCCAGTTGCTGTAATATCAATATCTTCACCGGCAGTTCCAATAGCATCAATATCAATACCACCAGCAGTTGCTTTAATGGTAATAGCATCTTGGACATTTTCATTTGCTTCTAAATTAATAGATGTAGTAGCAATAATATCAATGTTATCACCTGCTGTATTGCCGGAACTTATTATATCAATACCTCCATTTGTTGCTGTCATGGTAATTGCATCAGGGATATCTTCAGTGGAAATTAAATTAATAGAAGAACCATCAGCTCGGATATCAATATCTTCTCCAGCAGTTCCTGTACATCCAATATCAATACCTCCATTTGTTGCTATAATAGTAATAGCATCTTGAACATTTTCATTTGCTTGTAAATTAATAGAAGTAGTAGAAGTAATATCAATATCATCTCCTGCGGTATCACCAAAAGAAGTGATATCAATACCACCAATTGTAGCATTAATGGTAATAGCATCAGCAATATCTTCATTTGCCTGTAAATTAATAGAAGTAGTAGAAGTAATATCAATGTCATCTCCTGCTGTATTACCAGAAGAGGTGATATCGATACCACCAATTGTAGCATTAATAGTTATCGCGTTTTCTATATCTTCTGTTGATATTAAGTTAATAGAAGAACCAGTTGCTGTAATATCAATATCTTCTCCAGAAGTTCCAATCGCATCAATATCAATACCACCTGTAGAAGCTTTAATAGTAATAGCATCAGCAACATTTTCATTGGATAATAAATTAATAGATGTAGTAGAAATAATATCAATATCATCTCCTGCTGTATTTCCGGAAGATGTAATGTCAATTCCTCCAATGGTAGCGTTAATAGTAATAGCATCAGGAATATCTTCAGTAGATTTTAAATTAATAGAAGAACCTGTTGCTGTAATATCAATATCTTCACCAGATGTTCCAATAGCATCAATATCAATACCACCTTGTGTTGTTTTAATAGTAATAGCATCAGCAATATTTTCGGTAGAAATTAGATTAATAGAAGAACCGGTTGCTGTAATGTCAATATCTTCTCCTGCGGTTCCAATAGCATCAATATCAATACCACCAGCAGTTGCTTTAATGGTAATCGCATCTTGGACGTTTTCATTTGCTTCTAGGTTAATAGATGTAGTTGCTTTAATATCAATATCATCTTCAGCAGTAGTTCCAGAACTTGTAATATCAATACCTCCATTTGTTGCTGTCATGGTAATCGCATCAGGGATATCTTCAGTGGAAATTAAATTAATTGAAGAGCCATCAGCTTGAATATCAATATCTTCACCAGCACTACCCGAACATCCAATATCTATTCCCCCATTTGTTGCTATAATAGTAATAGCATCTACAACATTTTCATCTGCTCGTAAATTTATTGATGTGGTAGCAATTATATCAATATCATCTCCTGCTGTATTACCGGAACTTGTAATATCAATTCCCCCATTTGTTGCTGTAATTGTAATAGCATTAACAATATCTTCATTAGCCGTTAAATTAATAGAGGTAGTAGAAGTAATATCAATATCATCTCCTGCTGTGTTACCAGAACTTGTAATATCGATACCACCATTAGTAGCATTTATAGTAATAGCATCTTGTATATCTTCTGTAGATATTAAGTTAATAGAAGAACCAGTTGCTGTAATATCAATATCTTCTCCAGAAGTTCCAGTACATCCAATATCAATACCACCAGCAGTTGCAATAATAGTAATGGCATCTTGGACGTTTTCATCGGCTCGTAAATTAATAGATGTAGTAGCAATAATATCGATATCATCTCCTGCGGTATTTCCGGAAGATGTAATGTCAATTCCCCCAATGGTAGCATTAATAGTAATTGCGTCAGGAATATCTTCATTTGCTGTTAAATTAATAGAAGTTGTTGCTGTAATATCAATATCATCACCTGCTGTATTTCCCAAAGAAGTGATATCAATACCACCATTTGTAGCACTGATAGTAATAGCATCAGTAATATCTTCTGTCGCGATTAAATTAATAGAAGAGCCATCAGCTCGGATATCAATATCTTCACCGGCAGACCCAGTACATCCAATATCAATACCACCGCCAGTAGCTACAATTGTGATAGCATCTGGCATATTTTCATCTGCTCGTAAATTAATAGATGTAGTAGCAATAATATCAATGTCATCTCCAGCAGTATCACCAAAAGAAGTAATATCAATACCACCAACAGATGCGTTTATAGTAATCGCATCAGCAATATCTTCATTTGCTGTTAAATTAATAGAAGTTGTAGCAATAATATCAATGTCATCTCCAGCAGTATTACCGGAACTTGTAATATCAATACCACCAACCGAGGCATTTATAGTAATTGCATCAGCAATATCTTCATTTGCTGTTAAATTAATAGAAGTAGTAGAAGTAATATCGATGTCATCTCCAGCAGTATTTCCTAAACTTGTAATATCAATACCACCATTAGTAGCACTAATAGTAATAGCATCTTGTATATCTTCAGTTGCTGTCAAGTTAATAGAAGAACCATCAGCTCGGATATCAATATCTTCTCCAGATGTTCCAGTACATCCGATATCAATACCACCATTTGTTGCTGTAATTGTAATAGCGTCAGTAGTATTTTCAGTTGCGGATAGATTAATAGAAGAATTATTAGCAATAATATCAATATTTTCAGATGGATCTCCATCAATTGTTCCAGTAATTATATCAATTCCACCATATGGAGCACTTATGAGTACAGCATTGGGATCATCTTTATTAGAACTGAATTTAGAAAGACCTCCTATAGATCCGATTGTAATATTTGAATCAACAATTAAATCCATAGACGATGAAAGTAATGCGATAGTGGAAGCATTACTTCCAAGTGTGAGAGTTCTTACACCAGAAACTCCAATATTAATATCTGAATTAGAATTATCTGTACCAATATTAATTGGTCCAGTGTTTGCATTAATATCAATTGTTTTAACTGTTTGAATATCTAATCCACCATTAATGGCATTTAATACAATAGAATCATCAACTGCTTCGTTAGACGTTAAATTAATAGACATGGTTGCTTCAATGTCAATATTATCAGTTATATCTGTTCCAGAAGAAGTAATATCAATACCACCATTAGTAGCATTAATAGTGATAGCATCTTGGATATCTTCGGTAGATATTAAATTAATGGAAGAACCAGTTGCTGTAATATCAATATCTTCACCGGCAGTTCCAATAGCATCAATATCAATACCTCCGGCAGAAGTTTTAATAGTGATTGCGTCAGGAACATTTTCATTGGATAATAAATTTATAGAAGTAGTGGCAGTAATATCAATATCATCTCCAGGAGTAGTTCCGGAACTTGTAATATCAATACCACCATTTGTTGCTGTTATGGTAATAGCATCAGGAACATCTTCTGTAGATATTAGATTAATAGAGGAACTATCAGCACGAATATCGATATCTGCTCCAGCATATCCTGTACACCCAATATCAATACCTCCTTGTGTTGTTTTTATTGTAATCGCATCAGTAGAATTTTCAGTAGATAATAGATTAATTGCTGTTGCTGAAGTAATATCAATATCATCGTCGGGAACAATTCCTGCCGAGATTATATCAACTCCACCATGTTGTGCTTCAAATGTAATAGAACTAGCATTAAATTGTGTTGCTGTTAATTTAATTACTTGAGTTTCAAAATTAAGAGTTTCGGAAAACCATGTAACAAAGGATGTATCACCTCCGACTGTAATAGATCTTGCTCCTGTAGTTCCTATGTTTATATCAACATCATATTCTTGTGATCCAATATTGATGATTCCATTTGTGGATTCAATATCAATATTTCCATACGAAGATAAATCAAATCCACCATTAGTTGTAGTAAGAGTTAATGCATCATCTACGGCTTCAGTTGATATTAAATTAATAGATGAGCTATCAGCTCTAATATCGATATCGCTTCCGGCAGTTCCAGAACAACCAATATCAATACCGCCAGCGGATGCTGTAATAGTGATTGCATCAGCAATAGCTTCATTAGCGAGTAAATTAATAGATGTTGATGATGTAACATCTATATCATAACCGGGAGTAGTTCCAGTTGAAGTAATATCAATACCACCAAGTGTAGCATCAATTGTTATAGCATCACCAATATTTTCAGTTGCTTTTAGATTAAGAGACGAACCTAATGCTTGAATATCAATATCTTGTCCACCAGAAAGAGCGTTAGCTACAATATCTATTCCTCCCATGAGAGTATAGATAGATATTGCATTACTTATATCTTCATCTGCTTGTAGATTAATAGATGTATAAGAGTGTATATCAATATTATCATCGGGAGTTGTTCCATGCGATTGTATATCAATACCTCCATAATTAGCAGAAATAACTATAGCATCGGCTACATTTTCATTAGATTTAATATTAATAGATGCGGTTGAAGTAATATCAATATCATCACCAGCTGTTGATCCTGATGAGGTAATATTAATACCTCCATTAGCAGCATTAATATATATGGCATTTGATACATCTTCATTAGCAATAATATTTATTGATGTTTCTGCTGTAAGGGTAATATCATCACCTTGTGAAACTCCTAATGATACGATTTCAATACCTCGGGCTCCTTCGAGTAAAAGATTTCTATTATTTTTTTCTTGTTTGATGGAAAAACAATAAATATCATTTAATTCCATATCTCCATAAATTGCATTTCCATCTAAATCGATTTGTGTAGATACTATATGTCCAGCAATATTACTAACTTCTGGAACATAAATTAATCTATTATCGGATTCTCTATATCCTATAAATCCTGTTTTCTCTACAGTATCTTCATAATGAAAAAAATTAATTCCTCTATCCATCCCATCATTTTCGACTCCAGTAACTCCACCGATTTGGAATATTGGATCTGATACAGCAAAAGTATCGGTATTAAATATTTTTGTAGTGGTATGATGTAATTGTAAATCTATATTACTAAATGTCCAGCGATTATTGGCGGCATCAAATACGATTGTATGATCGCTATCAGTTCCTTGCCATGTCCATGTTAAACCTTCAGATGTAAAAGTTCTTGCTCCAATTGCATCTGCTGCATTAGATGTAGATTCAGGTCGTAATGATAATAAATGATTAACTCCTTGGGTAGTCCATAAATTATCGGTTGCCTTCCATTTGATATAATCTTTAGTAGTAATTCCATACCATAAACAATTGTTTCCAATATCCAATGTAAATCCAGACATTTTTGTAACATTTAAGAGATATGTATCAATTTGATTACCAAGAAATAATTTGTTTTTAATTTTTTTAATTGTTCCTGTATCTGAAACTTCGATATTCTTAAATTTACCAGCTGATACTGTAGTGCTATCTCCCCCAGAACCTGATGAACCTTTACTTCCAGAAGTTGGTCCACCTCCCATCATTGGTGGAGGTTCGCAATAAATAATACATTTATCTATCTGTGACATATTCTAAATATACATTATCAAGATATTAAATTTTTAAAATGTAATATTTTAATAATTAAAATAGGGACTTATAAATTATGTTAAATTATTTAATGTAATTTTGTTTAAAATCATCAAGTGACATAATTGGTATATTATTTTTTTTCGCTTTTTTAATTTTATTACTATTTGAATTAACATCTCCGGCAATAATTACATTCACATTTTTATTAAATGTTTCTGAAAGAATTCCACCATGTTCTATAATATGATTTGAAAGTGATTTATCTCGCACTCCTGTAAATAATACATTAATATGATTTAAACTATTACTTCTTTTTCTTTTATTATTTGGTTTAATTTGAATTGTAATTTTAGGATGTTCATTCAAAAAATGTTTAAACATTGGTAAATGTTTTGAAAATTTAGAAGCGGTTGTTTTAAATCCTGGTATATTTTCAATTTGTTCAGTAAGTTCATCTTCTGAAATATCTAGTTCAAGAATATTTGGAATATTATCTATAATTAGTTTAAATTTTTTCCTACCGAATCCAATTCCGAATAAATTACTAGCATCCATTAAATTATGTAATGGAACATTTTTAATAGATAATTGAATATTTGTATATAATTTTGAAGCAAGTTTTTCTTTAATTCCATCAAATTTCAGTAAATCTTCTTGAGAAGCATTAATAAAATCATTAATATTATTAAAACCATTTTCAACCATTCTTGTAATTAATCCTTTGCTCAAAAATTTTGTTTCTATTTTGCTAAAAAAATTAATAATTTGTCGTATAGTTACTTGAATATTGTCATCAATATTATCAAGAACAATATCTACTTTAGTTTTATTCCAATGGAAAGGTATATCTGGAAAACTTGGTTCAGCTTGTTTGATTGTTTGGAGTATATTTGGTATAATTCCACCACCAAGAGTAATTTGAACTATTGCTCCTGGTCCTAATTTATTATCATTAATAAACTTAGCATTGTGTCCTGTTACGTAATTGATAGTGATACCACCTATAACAACAGATTCAATTAATATTCTGGGTTTTAAAAGACCATGTTTAGATGGTTGCCATAAAACATCTAATATTTTAGATTCAAGAATTTGATCTGACAAAACCATTTTAAATGCAAACCCATATTTAGGATTTCCGGATGTATTTCTTTTATGTTTTTTATCTTGTTCAATGATAATTCCATCAATTTCATATTCAGATTCTTCTCTTCGTTTCATTAGTTCGGCACTTAAAAATTCATTTGTCAATGATTTAACATTTTTATTAAAAACGGTTTTAAATCCTAAAGACTTAGCATATTTTAATCCTTTTCTTTTCCTACATTGTGGTTCTAAAACATCAAAAACAACAAAATCTATATTATTTAATATATCAGGTTTCATACTTTTTTTGGAATTAACAACTCCATTTGTTAACGATCTAGAATTTTTCATATCAAATTTTTTAAATTTTTGTTTTGACATAATAATTTCACCTCGTAAACATATTTCTTCTTCGGGTAATTTTTCTTTAATATTTGGAAATAAATATGGTATTAAATGTGATATATCTTTACCATACGTTCCATTACCTCGTGTATAAAATCGTGTTTTCCATGATTTATCTGATTTAAAATAATGAAACATCCCGGATGTTCCATCAAGTTTATCACTTACATTATAAGGTCCATCATATTTTTTAATCCATCTTTCTAGAGCATTTGTATCAGGTTTAATTTTATCCATACTTCCCATCCAAAAAGGTAATTTTACTTTATTAGCAACTATTGGTGCTCCTACTTTTTTCAATGTTTTACTTTTAGGATTTCTTTGAAATAAGATATCTCTTAAAATATCATATACTTCATCAGTCATAACTTCTTGTGAATTATAATAACTATCATTAGCATATTCTATGATTTCTTCTAATTGTTCAATAGATAAATCTTTAGCATAAGAATATGGATTTTTAGATATTTTTGATATCATATTGTTATCAATATTATTTTTGCTTTCCATTTCAAACTATTTATTTAATATAGTATAATATTTTCAATTTTATTTAACACATTTCATAAAATTTATTAATTAAATCTGATAATTCGGTATCATATAGGATATGCGAAATTGACCCAAATCGTCTTATTTGTATTAGATTTTTGAAATTATTTTCGTGTACATTAATTGTATCATCTACAAACATTGTATTGTTTTGATTAAAATCATTTTTATCATTAAATAAACGTTGTAAATTTTTAGACAATATATTCATTCTTGGTTGAAATATTTCAAAATCTGAAAAAGTATTATCGAATGTATAATCTGACCGAGATAATACTTTTTCAAATTTTGGAATATTATAAATACTTTGTAATAAATTATTAATTCTATTAACATATGATTTATGTCCAAGAGACCACAATGATACTGATTTGAAATTATCAAAACAGTATTCTAAAAAATATTGTAAATTTGGTCTTAAGTAAACATAAAATGTTGGTTTTCTTTTCCGTAAAGATTTTTTATTTAAATAAAATGGTATATATTTAAACCTATCATCTTTAATATTAGAAGCATATAACAGTGTACAATCAATATCTAAAATTAGATGAATATTTTTTTTTTTTTTATTTCTGAATGATTTGTGAATTTCTAATGATAAATCATTTTTTAATTTAGCATCAATAAATAATGAATATATAATTCCCATTGAACATACTATATTAATTATTATGTATTAATATTTAAATATATAAATTTTTTATTTTATTAAAATATTAATCGTTTTTTATTAAATTTAACAAAAAGCAGTAGCAACTTCTGCTATGCATGTTTCAATTATTTGATCATTTTTAAGACATTCGACTCTTTTATATCCGGTTTCATCTTTACATTTAGCTTGTAAGCATTGTTCATTAGCTTTTTTAAATTGAGATGAACTAGTACATCCATCATAACACCAATTTTTTATTTTCTCGTCATTTATTACTCTACAAGAAGTTACTTTACAAACCGATTCTTCTTCTTCTTCTTCTTCTTCTTCTTCTTCTTCTTCTTCATTTTCAAACATTTCAGTAATATTTTTAAAAAAACTTTCAAGAACTTCACGTTTTAAATAAATTGCGATTGCGATAGAAATTATAATTGCTAATATAATTAGTTTATATTTTAATACAAATTTTTTTACAGATTGGAAAGATAACATATTTTATAAAGTATATTTAGAAAATAATATTCTTGGGACTAAATAAATAATTAATTATTATACTCATTATCATATTTAAGCCTATGAATAAATAATGGTAAAGATTTTGGACGACCAATTCTTAAAGCTCTTCCAATTACTTGTTTTTCCAAATCCTTTCTCATTTTATGATATAAAATAACGTGTGTAGCAGTAGGTAAATCAATTCCTGCTCCATTATATTGCGAATTTAGTAAAATAATATCAAGACGACCATTTTCAAAATTTCTCAAAGTTTTAGCAATAGTATTTGTATTTCCAACTAATCTTTTACATTTTTTCTGAATATTTCGATTTCGTGTTAATAAATTTTCAAAGGAATCAAATGATTCGTAATGATTAGAAAAAATTATAAATTTACCATCTGGATTATTTTCAATAATTTTAATTATTGTTTCATCTTTACCAAATATTTCTTCATTTTTTTCTTCAGAATTTTCTTCTTTTTTTTTCTCTTTATTTTTAGCATTGATATCAATTTTATGCATATTAGCCACATTAATAATTCTTTTACAATACGGACATTGTGCCCTTTGATGAACGCGTGTTCTAACTTCAATCCATTTTAAAATACATTGACTACAAAAAATATGGGTACAATCTAAACAAACTGGTTCTGTATAAGAACAACAACAAATAACACATTCTTCATTATTTAAATTATTAATTCTATTTGTTATACTATCTAATTGTGATTGTAAGCTATTTATCTCTGTATCTATTCTAGTTAATCGTCTAACTTTATCATTATCGGTAATATATGGTGATTCTGATACATAAGTTCTATCATAATTTAGTCTTTCAAGACGCCTACGAATATTTGCTGTTAAAACCTCGGATATTTCTTGACCTGAACCAACTCTACCACCTAATTCTCTAATAGCACCATTTAAATTATTAGCATTAATCATTTCTAATACATTTGGCGAAATAATATGTGAAATTTGGGATATATATGCTATTGGTGCTAAACATCTATAATCTATATTTTGAATATTAACATTTGAGAATAATTCTTTATAAAATTCTTCATTTCTTTCAATAACTAATCTTTTCGTAAAATTGATTGGATAATTTTTAAAAATATTTTTAATTAATCCATTACATCTAGGTTGTTTAAGTGATTCCCAGGTTGCTGTAACAAACCAAGCAAAGCGATATCTTATTTGACGCATATCGGGACAACGGATACTATCTCCTTCATCTATAATAACGCGATGCCAATATAACATTTCCGATACAATTTTATATCTATCCATAAATTTACAAAAAAAAGTAGAAGAAACTAATACAATTTCAGTCTTATTTTTTTTTAAATTATTACAAAATCGTTTTATAATTTCTACATCATTACAATCATTAATATCAACAAAATTTTGAAAGTCATTATTTTTTTCTATAAATTGTGCATTAAGATGTGTTTGTTCTTGTATTGCCTTTTTCCATTGTCGGAAAACACCACCGTGTGGGACAATAATTAAGTTTGAATAAATATATTTATACTTAGATTCAATAGTAACACTAGTACTTTCGTCATGATGTACATTTCTGGTTATATATTTCCATTGTAATCTATCTATTTCTTTTTCTTCTTGAAATTTATCAAGTTTTGGGAAACATTTTTTAATATAATAATCTTGAGATATTAGACCAAGAATTGTTAATGTTTTACCGCTACCTGGTTCATTTCCAAGAATACTTATATTCATTTCAATTTTATATTTTCCGGGAGTATAAAGAGATAAACTTCTATAGTAATAATCTCCTTGTATATCTCCTTCAATATCAATTAATAATTTAGGATAAACTTCGCGTTTTATCATATCAATTATAGAATTTTTTTGATGACTAAATAATTTTATCTTTAATCCTTCAAATTCACTACATATATCATGAATAACATCATTTCTTAATTTTTCTCTTTCTTGTTTTGTAAATTTTCTTTTTGTAATTTTTTCAATCTTTTGTTTTTTGTTATCATTATGAATATTGGAATTTTGTTGTGTTAATTTTTTCAAATTTTTTTGTAATTTTTTCATTACTTTATTACTAATCTCTTCGTCATATTCTCGAAGCAATATATGATGAATATCATCATATACAGATTTTTTATCGGAATTTGAAGACATTTTTGACTATTATATATTTAAGAATATTAATAATCAATTTTAAAAAATTTAGTAAATGAACACATTTTATATAACTATCATGTCGTTAATATTATGTTTTGATTTTTGCTTTTTATTTCTCGTTTGTTGTAAGTTATTTAAAAACTCATCATTAATATGATGGGTTAAATAATTTTTATTAAAAATACTACATTCAAAATCAGGAATTTCAGGATTTTCTTCTAATATTGATAATTTTAAATCTTCTAATTTTTGATATATTAATTTATCACACCCAATGTTTTGTTCGATTTCTTGTAATGATCTATTAAATGCAATAAGTTCTTTTTGACTCGGGATATCGATACCATATACATTTGGATATTTAATTTCTGGTGCTCCAGATGTCATAAATACTTTATTTGCACCAGCATTTCTTAATAATTTGACTATATATTGTGATGTATTTCCACGCACAATTGAATCGTCAACTACTAAAACATTTTTGTTAAGAATTGTGGATTTAATAATATTTAATTTTCTTTTAATTGATTTTTGTCTTAATTCTTGTGTGGGCATAATAAAAGTTCTATTAATATATCTATTTTTTATAAATGCTTCGCGATATGGTATTTTTAAAATTCTAGATATTTCAATAGCAAAATTTCTACTAGTATCTGGTACTGGGATAATAACATCAATTTCATCTTTAATATTTGATTCTAATATCGTATTAGCTAGATATTTACCCATATTTAATCTAGCTTGATATACAGAAACTTTATTAATGATTGAATCTGGTCTTGCTAAATAAACATATTCAAAAATACAAGGTATTAATTTAGGTTGTTCGTAACATATTTTTTTAAAAAGATTAAAAGATTTGTCAACAATAATTACTTCACCTGGTTGTATATCGGAAACTAATTCAAAATCAAGTACATCAAGAGCTACACTCTCAGATGCAAATAAATATTCATTTAATTTGTCATTATATTTTCTTTTTCCGTAAACTATTGGTCTGATTCCATTTGGATCTCTAAATGCGACAATTCCAAATCCAATTATCATACATACAACGGCATATCCTCCTATACATTGTTTATATAAACGACCAATTGCGTTATAGATATTTTCAGGTGTTAAAGAATCTTCTTTTTGTAATTCTATGGAAAGAATATTTAATAATATTTCAGAATCGGAACAACTGTTAATATGAATTTTATATTTTTTACTTAATTTTTCTTTTAGTTCTTCAGCATTAACAAGTGTACCGTTATGTGCTAGTAATAGTCCATATGGACTTGGAACATAAAGTGGTTGAGCTTCTTTAGGTGATGCTCCTCCAGCAGTTGGATATCTAGTATGTCCTATACCCATAAATCCTGATAAATTTATAAGATTTGTATTATTAAAAATATCTCTAACTAATCCATTTCCTTTACGCATATTATAAACTTTACTATCACATATTGCTATACCAGCTGCATCTTGACCACGATGTTGTAATGCAACTAAACAATCGTATATTTCAAATGAAATATGTTCACTTTTTGAAATGAGGGCACAAATTCCGCACATTCTTATAATAATTATTATTATGATTATTATTATAAGAATTATATTTAATACCGAATTAAATCATTAATAACATTTATATACATCTACATTGAATTAAATGAAAAATAAAATTGAATTTGAGTTATTTTAAATTAAGAAATTAAAACATATAATAATTAATAACAAATCAAACAATAATGTCTCAAACTGAACAATCTACTGAACAATCAACTGAACAACAATCAGTTGAACAACAATCTACTGAACAACAATCTACTGAACAACAATCTACTGAACAACAATCTACTGAACAAAGCGTACCACAAGCACATACTGGTCGTGTTAAATGGTTTAATAACACTCGCGGCTATGGATTCTTAACTTATAAAGACGAGAATGGTGTTGATTTAGATGTCTTTGTCCACTTTTCTTCTATTCGTTCTCAGGTAGAAGATAGTTTCAAGACTCTTACTCAAGGAGAATATGTTAGTTTTGACTTAGCAGATTCAAATAAAGAGGATAAACTACTAGCAGTAAATGTGACTGGTGTTAATGGAGGTCCTTTACTTTCTGACCAAAGGGCTCTTAATAGAGAGCGTAGAACTGAATATAATGGAGGACGAGAAGATGGTCAAGAACATAGAGAACATAGAGAACATAGACCCCGTCATTTTAGACAAGGAGGCGGACGAGGACGCGGGCGAGGAGGCTTTAGAGGACCTCGAGATAACTTCCGAGGACCACGAGATAACTTCCGAGGACAACGAGGTGATAACTTCCGTGGACAACGAGATGATGAACCACGAAGACCATTTAATCCTGAACAGTAAGTAATTTAATTATTATTTAATAATTTTTTTGCTTGAATTAATTTATTTTTAAACTTATCTAATTTTATTCTTTGTTGACCAATAGTTCCTGGTTCTTCAAGGATATTAGCGATATAATTTTCATCTTTAGCAGTAATTTCAAAAAGATCTTTATATATTTGACGTTCAATATTAGAAACTAAATAAAACATAGACATTTTGGGAATTTGATCACAAAATGTGTATTTTACAGTATTAAAATATTGATTCAGCAAACTTTTAATAATATTAATATCTGTTTGGTTTTTACATTCTCTAAACATTTTTTTTAAATTATCTAAAAAGAGTTTATTTTCAGTCCAGATATAATTTTCTTCAATATTAATTAAATTTAAGACATTTTCTTTTAAAATTTCTTGTTGTTTATTAACCATATTTTCAATTTTATTTTCTAAAACTTTAGCAAATTTTGGAAAACGGCTAAATTGTTTATCTTCTAAAATTTTTCTACATAATTCAGTCAATAGGAAAGAAATATCTGAAATTAATTTAAAACAAGGAGAACGAAGTAATTGTATTGGTTTATATTGATTAATTCCTTTTTCCAATATATCTATTGAAAATAGACTAAAATCCATATGATTTCCACTACATCCTTTTACTAAATTTTGTAATTGTTCATTTGTATAATTTTTAGTAATATCATTACATACATTTTTTCTAAATAATTGAAATCTATCTTTAATTTTTAAACCATAGTTTAAACCACATTTTTCTTCTAAAGCTTTATTAAAGCACATACAAAAATTTGAAATTATATTACTAGTTAATGTAATTTTCCCTTTTATATCCGATGGAATTTCAGAACCCAATTTAAACAATTCTTTATCTACTTCATGTTTTTTCTTATTTATTTCATCCATAATTTCTGGAATATTTTTTTTAATATGATCCGATAATATATGACTTAAAGATGTTCCTAAATTTTTTATACCTAACTTTTCCTTTTCATTAATATTTTTATAAATTTTATGCTTTGAGAAAAATTCCTCTTCAACAATTAAACCTTGAATTGGGGTCATTGTTTTTGTTTCTGTACTATTTCTATTTCTTATAGCATAATATCCATAATTTAATTTTAATTCTGATGAAATGTCTCCTTTTAAATATCTTGATACGTCTGTATCATTATTCATTAAATCAACCTTTGTTAAAATACCACAAGTTCTCTTACCACATAAATCATATGCTTTAACTAATTCTAATCCCATATCTGCTTCCAAATCAGGACGAGCTTGCATAACAACTAATATTATAGATTTTGGATCTTTAATATAATTACTAATCAAATCTCTTATTTCAGAAGGCATTTCTTTTGTTTGCCCTTTATCTGATAATCCTATCATAGTTATACCAGGCAAATCAACCAAACATAAATCAGATACATTTGGGGAAAATATCCTTAAATGTATCGGTGTATAAGATATACCTTTTTGTTTACCGGCTAATTCATCTGTAATTTCTCCTATATCTTTATGTAATTGTAATTGTTGTTCCCTATTAATTCTATTATTATCAAGATCGTATGTCCGACTTGAAACCCATTTACCATTGATATAAGTTCCAAATTCAGCTTTTGAATATATTTCACTATAATTTAATTGTAACATTAATGGTGTTCGTGTAACCATATTACTACCTGTTGGTAAAATATCATATCCTATTAATGAATTTAATAAACTTGATTTACCTGAGGATTGAGAACCAACAACCACAATATTAGGAATACTTATTGAAAATTTATCACAATTTTTTTCAGCAAATATTGTAGATAATTTATTACCAATTTTTAATAATTTTTGATCTCCAACATTTTTAAGAAATGAATTTTCATCATTATTCCACCAATCCCATCCTTTTGAGGCGATTTGATTTAATACATTTGACATCTTTAAGAATATATTATAATTAGATTTATTTTTTTAGAAAATTAACATTATTATAGCTATATATTATATCGTTTAGAATAATGTTATAATTTCCATAATATTTTATATAATAAACATGTTAGCAAATTTATTAAAAAATCCTTTAATTCGTAATGGAATAACAATCATTACTATTGGAATAGCATTGTATTTCGCTTATAGAGAATATAATAAAATGATGGATAGAATTGAAATTATAGCTAATGAAATGTATAAAGCAAAACAAGAAATAGCAATGCTAAAAAGACAATCGCAAACATCTTCAAAAAATAAAAATGTGATTCATAATTTAGTTAAAGAAAAAAAAAAGACACCTAACACAACTATGTTAAAAGAAATTGAAACTGAAACTGAAACTGAAATTGAAACTGAAACTGAAATTGATATTATACCAACTATTATTAATCCAATTCAAATTAACAAACTAAGTAATTCAATGAATCGAATTTCAAAACATTTACCAACTAAATCATCTTTTGAAATAATTGTAGAAGATGCCAAAATTATTAATGATTCTGATATTATTTCAGAATTAGAATCAGATTCTGATATTATATCAGAATCTGATGATATATTAAATTCAGATGATGAAATAAACATGTCTGAAAATTCTGAAATTGACTTAGATGAAGAATTAGATGAAGAATTAGATGAAGAATTAGATGAAGAATTAGATGAAAATACAGATGGAAATACAGATGAAAATTCAGATGAAGAATTAGAAAATAATTTAGAAAATACTGAATTAGAAGAACAATTAGAAAAGGAAGTTAGTAGTGTTGATATAAATGAAGAACTAAATACAAATAATCAAATTTTAAAAAACGAAATACAAAAACTTTCATCTAAAATTGAAAAAGATGAAAGTAATGACAATGGACAAAAAATTTTTGGAATTAATACAACCATTATTAAACCATCCCCCATTAAACCAACTAAAAGAAAAAGTAGACAAGGAGTGGTAACTTCTTGGTCAGTTTTTTTAAAAGATAAAGCAATTGAAAAACAATTATTAGAAAATAGTCCAAAAGCAGATTTTGGTACTCTTTCCGCACTAAAATCTCAAATATGGAAATCGTATACAAATGAACAAAAGAATATATATAAACAAAAAGCTTCTGAACTTACTAAATTAAATAAAAAAAATAAAAAAAAATCATAAATACATTTTTAGAAAAAATTAATTTCCTTATATATTATAACTATGACGCAAATGAATAACAATAATAATAGTTCAAATATTCAACAATCATTTTCTGATAATTTTGCAGAAGTTCAAGATAACCTTTTAGAAAATATTACGAATAACATTTCTAGCACAGATAATGTTTTTGATATATTAATGCAAAAATTTAATATATGTCATGATAGAATATTCGCACCATATAAAATTACAAAAAAAGTTCAACGTTTCGAACAAAATCAAAATATATTTAATTCTAATGAAAATCTTGATTTTCTTCCAATGTATTACCCTGATAATGAATCATCGACATTAGATCAAACTCATTCTTATGAAATATCAGAAGATGAAGATATAGACATAAATACTATAGATGAGTCATATAATTTTTTCTATAAAAAAATGACAAAAACTGAATTAGATCATGTTAAAAATATAGAAAAAGATATGAATATTGATTTTTCTAATATAGAAAAAATAATTACAAAAATAAAAAAACGTTTAGAACTTAAATGGGAAAATTTAATTAAACTAGAACAAAAAATAAAAAAAAATTGCAAAATATATGACAAAAATTTTAAAATGATTAAACAAATGAAAGAAACTATTGGAGATGAATATACAGATTTAAATAACAATTTAATCAATTATATCAATGATATAATTGAACAAAACAACATGATAGATGATATTCAAACATACAAATTATTAATTCTAGAATGTAATTTTTTGAAAACTTGTATTTCAAAATATCATAGTATTCAAG
>Ga0257107_1000060_pt1 | contig 38100 bp, 31 predicted proteins | sample LP_taG_2_FD_190178 | JGI IMG/M metagenome (GOLD analysis project Ga0257107, IMG submission 190178) | Marine microbial communities from Northeast Subartic Pacific Ocean, Canada - LP_J_2011_P26_500m | ecosystem: Environmental > Aquatic > Marine > Oceanic | place: Canada: Northeast Subartic Pacific...
ATTATAATTATTGTTTCAATTTTAATTTTGCTTTGATTTACTTTCGTTTTCTTTCATTTTTATTGATACGTAAAGTTGAATAAGAATACGAAAAACAGTCCAGTCCCAAATATTAAATATAATTTTTAATTTTCATCTTCATCTTCTGAAATAGATAATTCAAATTCCAATTCATCATCTTCATCTTCATCAAGAGAAATTGTATTTTCATCCTCAATATTCGTTGTTATATCATTTTCATTACAATTAATTTGATATATTTTAAAACAATCTGATGGTTTGAATTTTTTTTTTCTTAAAATTTGGTTAAACGATCTAGAATACATAGGAAATGCGTGTATTTTATTAATATTTGATTGTTGAAATTTAATATTAAATTCATCTGTATAGCATTTTGTATCAATAAAGTATATAAATCTTTGAATCATATGATTAAATAATAAATATCCTTCTAAATCAGAAGAATCTAAAATCATTTTCATATATATTTCTAAATATTGTTTCATAAAGTCAATACTAGTATTATTTAAAACATTTAAAAAATCAATAACACATTTTTGTAATTTTTCATCGTAGGTAAAATTATTTTCTAAAATATTATTAATTGAATTATTTTTATTCCAATATTGTTTACTTTTAAGAAATTCATTTACCATTTTTTTTTTTAAAGAAATTTCATTATGTGTAATAGATTTAAACATTTTTTTATATTTTTTGTAATTATCAGTCATAATAGTCTGAGTTTCAATGAATAGATTAGCATATAAACTAAGACTAATAGGTGATAATTCAAGATATTGTCTAAACCATGATGTTACTGGTGAAAAATTATTTAAAGAAAATGAATCATTCTTAATAGATTTAATTAAGTACAGAGCATCTTTAAAATTTCCTTTAAATAAATAATTATCTGATATTAAATCACACATATGATTATTAATTTGTGTTAATTGTTGTTTATTTTTGATTTTACTAAAATCATCAAATAATAGAAAACTATCTGATACTTCATAAATACCAAAACTTATTTTAAATTTTGACAAAAAATCTTTAGCAATACAATTTTGATTTTCTGGTGTTGATTTTAAATTTGTATCCTTAACATAATGATAAGAAGAATTAATAATTATTCGATATTTCCTATTTGGGTCAAATGGAATAATTACTTCATTAAATTTATTTACATATGTAAATGAATATAATTTTTTTAATTTCTCTTTTCTTGAAATTCCCAAATTGATAATTTTTTTAATAGCATTCGCTTTGTCTACATTTTTAATATTATCTAATGATGGAGACAAAAGACATTGCATATCATATGATAATCCTTCAAATACGTTAATAACATTATCTTTTAAAATTTTTAATAAATTTTCTTTATAATATTCGCGAATATCAAGTAACATATTTAAAATATTTTCTGTAGTATAAAGTGAATGTAAATACTTATCTTTTTCACAAATAGTATTTGCGATAAAATATCTTAAACAAAATTCAGTATGATATTTACCATTCATTTTAGGAAGTTGATAAACATTATTGCCTTTTGTTGTTTTTTTTATATCAAAAATAATCCATTTTGAATTATGTTGATATTTCTCTAAATTTACATTTTCTTTTAATCGTATATCTTTTACTCTTTCTTGATCTCTTGATCCACTATGAGAAAGAATCGCATTAGAACTACTAGTTGCTGTTTCTAAATGCTCTGTTTTAAATTTAATATTATCAATATTTTCTTGTGAGATATTTAAATGTTGAGATATTTTAAGAAATACTTTATCTCTAATATCATTTACAAGAAGGGATTTATTTAAAAATTGTATATATCGTTGTCGATTAAATAATCTTTGTATTTCAAATTCTTCAAGATTGTTAGGATATTTATTAGAATAATTATATCCATCATAACTTTTTTGAAATAAATTGAAATAATTATTTCTATCTAAATTTAATTCTTTAGCAATCTTAATTAATTGTAATCTTCGAATCGTTTCAACATTCCTTGATGGTTTTGAATCATGATAGTTTGAGTATCTATTTGTATGAAAACTTATATCTTTATTCAATATATCATCAAACTTTTTACTTTCCATACCAATTACATCATTATCATATTTTTTATTTTTTTTTTTATAGCCAACTTTAACATAATGTCTGTTGCGAAGTGTCTCCTTTGGTGTAAAATTGAGAGCATTTCGGTAACTGACTTTTCTGTTCTGTTTTCTACTTTGAAATGTCATTATTTAATTATTTTTTACGAAAATAATAGTTTAATAATTATTTATTTATTTAAAGTTTAATAAAATCAATTTTAAAATTTAAATAAATAATATAAATATAATAAATAATATTAAGAATGTTTTATAAAAATAATATTACTAAATTTGTAAAAAATTATTCGAAAATTTCTTATTATTCTCATAAAAGATTTTCTAATATGAATAAATATTCGTCTGAAATTACTCAAAAAAAAGAACGGGGGGCAGCACAAGCCATGCTTTATTCTCTTGGATTAACTAAGGCTGATATGAATAAAGCACAAGTTGCTGTTGCTAGTATGTGGTATTCTGGAAATCCTTGTAACTCTAAATTAAATATATTTTCTGATTTAATTAGTAATTCTATTAAAGATAAAAAAATGTTACCTATGCAATTTAATACAATTGGTGTATCTGATGGTATTAGTATGGGAACACCTGGTATGAGATATTCATTACCATCAAGAGAACTTATTGCTGATTCAATTGAAACTGTTGTAAATGCCCAACATTATGATGGTGTTATTTGTGTTCCTGGTTGTGATAAAAATCTCCCTGGTTCTCTTATGGGTATTTCAAGATTAAATCGTCCATCTTTAATTGTATATGGGGGTTCTATGAAATCATCTAATTATAAAGGAATGAAATTAGATATTGTATCCGCGTTTGAGTCTTATGGTAAATATACTTCTGGAAAAATTTCAGAAGATGAAAGATTAGATGTTATTCAAAATTCGTGTGATAAAGGATGTGGTTCATGTTCGGGATTATATACTGCTAATACTATGGCTGTATGTTTAGAAACTTTAGGAATGATGATTCCTAATAGTTCATCTACATCACCTGGAACACCTGAAAAAGATGAAGAATGTAATAAAATGGGAGATATTATTCATAATTTATTAGAAAAAGATATTAAACCATCGGATATTTTAACAAAACAATCTTTCTTGAATGCTATTACTGTGACATATGCATTTGGGGGATCAACTAATGCTGTTATACATTTACTTGCTTGTGCTAATTCTGCTGGAATTCATCTTACTTTAGATGATTTTCAAAATTTAAATCATATTCCTGTTATTTTGAATATGAAACCTCATGGAGAATATGTTATGTATGATTTATCCAAGATTGGTGGGACGGCAAGAGTAACTAAATATTTAATTCAAAAAGGATTATTAGATGGTAGCTGTCTCACTGTTACTGGAAATTCTTTATGGGATAATGTAAAAAATTGTGAAGATATGGAATTTTCTAATCAAGATATTGTATTTCCATTAGAAACTCCTTTTAAAAATGATGGACACATTAAAATTTTGAAAGGAAATTTATCTCCAAATGGATGTTTATCAAAAATTTATAAAAAGGAAAAAGTTTTTAAAGGGAAAGCATGTGTATTTGATAATGAAAATGATATGGTTAAAGCACTTAGTAATAATGAAATTCAAAAAGATAGTTTTGTTATTATTCGTTATCAAGGTGAAAGTATTGGTTGTCCTGAAATGCTTACTCCCACAAGTGCATTAATTGGACATTTTGGAACTGAAAATGCTCCTCCACTTGCTACAGATGGTAGATTTTCGGGAGGATCACATGGAATATTAATTGCTCATTTACCAGATGCTTATAAAAAGGAAAGTTTAACTCGTGTTATCAAAAATAATGATGAGATTGAGATTAATTTATCAACAAATGAAATAAATTTATTAGTCAATAATGAAGAAATTAATAAACGCTTAAATGAAACTCCACAAAAAGAGTTAAATGTTGATGGATATTTAAGAAAATTTTCTAAATTATGTGGAACGTTTCAAGATGGATATATAACTTAAGAAATAATTATAATATTATTTTTTTTTAATTAACAATTTTAAATTATATCTAATTAAAACAATGTTATCTAGATATAATTTAATAAATTCTCCAAAAGCTCAAACATTAGATGTTTTGACTTATATGAAACAAAAAGTTCCAATTTTTGTTTTAACTTTACAAACTTTAATAACAAATCATGTTTACGATAATTGCAATAATGAAAAAGATTTACAAATAATTTTTTGGATATATTATCCATTTTTATGTATATTATGTATTTTAATTGAATTTTATACTACCTGGACACGAACTAAATTTTTAGAAATTGCAATACATAATGAAAATCATTTTATAAATAATAAAAAAAATAAAATAGTTTATTGTTCTGTTACAACTATTATTAGTTTATTATCATTTATTATTACTTCTTATTATATAAATACAGGTTTACCATTTAGATGTATATTTAATTATGATAAAACAATTGCTACATTTCTTTTTTATTTTACCTTTGGATTAATATTTATATTATCAACAATTGAACATAAAGTATTTAAATCTTATTCTTCATAACGTTTAACAATATTTTCAACATCATTTTTCCAAGCAATGATTTCTTTAATATATTCTTCATAATACTTTATATCATCTGTATTTTTGGCAAAATCATATTTATAAAGGTTAATTGGTTTTTTATTCTTGTGTATGGTAAAAATTTTAGTTAATTTCTGAGACTTATTCAAGTTTTTTAAATTTTTTGTTGGAGTTTGATCTTTTCTTTGTAATTCATATATTACATTTCCAATTATTATTCTAATATCTTTTTTTAAATCGGAAGTGTCCTTTGGATCTTGTCTAAGTTTATTAAATTTTGGAAAATTTCTTTCCCAAAAATTTTTAGTGCTTTTTTTTGTTAAGTTATCAAAAAGTAAATTTAAAGTCATTTTGTCTTTCTGTTCAAAATAATTTCCAAAATCTCCTTTTTCAATTAATTTAATTAAAGCTTCATATTTTTCTTTCTGGAAGTCCTTCGGTTTGCCTTCACCAATTGAAATAATTTTTTTTTCTAAAAGATTTAATTCTGAATCTGTCCATAGGATAAGTGGTATAAAATCACCTTTAAAATCCTTCTTTTCAAATTCCCAAATGGAAAACCCCTTAAATTTTTTCCCTGTATTTGTTATTCTGTATTCTGCACATTTTTGAATTTCTTTCTGTCTTTGTGATTTATTTGGAAGCAATATAGATTCATATAAACCATCTTGAACAAGTCCTACGGTATTTCTAAACTTTTTATTATTAATTTTACTTAATCTGCCCACCTCATAATGTAACTTTTCAAAGTCATTTACTGGGATTTGTAATTTCTTTTTTAATTTTTCATCTTCTGGATATAAAGGTTTTATTTTACAATTTTCCTTATCTTTTTTATTTTCCTTATCTTTTTTATGTTGAAATATATACAAATGTTTTATATTATCCAAATTCTTATGAAAATAGAATCTTCCAGGTATCTCATGTTTTCCGTCAACTACAGTTATATCTTTAGTTGTTATAAAATCAAATGGGTTAATTGTTACTTTACCTCTACCTCCAGATTGAATATTGTTATTAGATAAACTGTCAAGCGTAACTACTATATAAGATAATGTATCACGTGGAAGGAATTTTATAAATTTATTTAATTTTTGTTTTGGATTTAATTGGATTGTTTCTTCTGATTCTTCATTAATTAAATCTTTAGCATGAATAATAAAAGAAAATAATAAACCTTGTTCAAAAGAACTTAATACATTTTCTTCACTTCCAAATAAATCTGTACTTGGAATCAATCCGCTATAATCTGGATTTTCTCTTAAATCTTCCCATTCTATTCCTATATCATACATAGTTTTTCCCCAAAATTCATTATATCCATCATTTGGTGATTCAGATGATGAAAATATTGTAGTATATGTTTTATGTAAAAAATTTTCAAAAGAATTAATTTCATTTGTCTTAATATATTCAGTCAAATCTGAATAATATGTTCTTAAAAATTTGTCATCAGTTATATTTCCAATATCAAAATGTTTTGATTTATTCTTTTCTCCAAAAATAGAACCATTTAGTAATTTATCTATATATGTTTCATATTTTCCATGAAAACTTTCATCAGATTTCCATTTCTTTTCAAACTTATTTACAAATCCAACCATTATGGCAAATTGTAAATGTGAAACAAGGTGATATTCAGGTAACTCTAAATCAGGATTATTTTCATCAATTAAAGTATAAACGTTTTCTGATACTTTATATTCATCATCAATAACATAATTTTCTCGAATTAATAAATCTAATGATTTAATGTGTTTTAATACATTTCGTGTTTCTTCTGATGGAATAGTATCGTCTGCGATTTCTTTTGATACTGATCTTCGTAATTTAGCAAGTTGTTTTAATTGTTCAAATCTATCATTAACATTAGAAACTGTTTCACCTTTTTGAATTGAACTTTTTTTAATATTTAAAAACTCTTTTCTATATGAAGAATAAATAGACGATTTAAGAGAATTTATTATATTAGGAATATCTTCAGTAATTTTGGCTCCACCTCTATGTACTTTTCCCGGCTTTGAATACTCTCGAGTTTTTTTTAATAATTTATTTACGATGCTTATTTGGGTATTTTTTTTATCTTTTTCGCTAAGTTGTTCCATCAAGGGTTCCCACACTTTTTGAACTTTAGTAGTAACATAATTATTTTCGAAGTTTAGAATATCTGGTATTAGTGCTTCTATTTTTTCTTTTGTTAGTACTCTTACTTCCTCTGTTGTTAATTTTTTTAATTCTGTTATTAGTGCTGCTAGTTGTAGTTGTGTTAGTGCTGTTAGTGCTGTTAGTGCTGCTAATAGTAGTCTGTAGGGACTTGATTCACCCATTAGTTCTACTGATATTGGTATTAGTGCTGCTACTTTCTTTTTTGTTAGTGCTGCTACTTGTTCTTGTGTTAGTGCTGCTAATGCTGCTACTTGTTCTTGTGTTAGTTCTACGAGTGCTAGACGATGCTCTGGTGTTAGTGCTGCTAGTTCGCTTGCTGCATTTTTGCGTATTTCTGTGCGTCTGATTCTGTGAAATGATTTTGGTCGTTTATAATTTACTTCAATATAATCATGTATATCTTGTAAATATTTGTATATAAAGCCAGTTATATTAGGAGGATCGCTATCTATATCATTATAATCATTATAATTATAATCCGTCTGGGATCCAATCTTCTTATAAACGTCTATAAGTTCATCTTTCAATTTTTCAAACTCTTGTCTTGTTGTTTGTATTAATTCTAGAAATGTATCATTTTTTTGTTTTTGAGAGAGAAGAACGTGAGAGACTGGAGGTGGTATTTTAGGAAGAGGCCTTAGAAGAGCAGTTTTTGTACCATCACGTAGTTTATATATCATATCATCAACTTTTTTTGTTGTCATCTTTTTATCTTTGTCATAATTTTTTTCGAAAAGTAATTGATTTTGTAATTGTGTAAATTTTATCTCTTTAGCTTGTTTTATGGCTTCGTCGATATTAGTTCCCCCAATAAGATTATTATCTATATATTTAATCATATTTTGGTTAAATATTTGCTCTAACTCTTCTAATTTGCTTATAATTGTTTCAACAAATATAATGTCATTTTCTATGTCTGCTGCTTGATTAGCACAATCTTCGATAAATCTAATAAATTTTATAATATCCTCTTGACCAGCAAGATTAACTGGAAATGCTTTATTATTTATTTCACATTGTCCATCTGGTGTTTTACAAAAGACTTTTTTCAACTTCTTAGCATGTTGTTTAAATAAGTATCCTTTTGAGTTTTTTTCTTCATGTATAATAAATTGTGATAAATCTTTCGTATTGACTTTATTATTAAAAAATTCGGCATCATATTTTTGTAATGCGATTTGGAAATTATTAATAAATCTATCAATTTTAGATGACATCTTTGGAATCTTTCGACTACCATCTTTTTCATTTTCATTTATATTTTTCATATCATTCAAATTTTCTAATAATTGCATTTTCTGTGATTTAATTACTGCATCGAAATCATTTCCTTTGTAAAATTTTCTTATATAGTCAATAATTTGGTATAATTCAATTACTTGTGCTTCAGTTGGTTTATAATTATTAAGCCAGGTTTCTATTGTGGTTAAATATCCAAGTAATGTACTTCTATCAATTATATTTGATTCATCGCTATCCCCAATAATATTAAATATTCCAACTTCTGTTTTTGGCTCGAAAGGTGTGCTATTCTTCTTAATGTCTAGTAATAGATTTCCTATTCTGTTAATGTGATTTTCTAATTCATCATTATCCATTAAGTTTTCTGACTTTGGATCTCTTGGAAGATATGGGCTACTTTCAGGTAAAGTAGGTGGAATTTGTTTTGATGGATGGTCGTGTGAATGTGATGTAATACCCTTAATTACAGATGGATTTTGTGGATCAAAAATAATTCGTAATTTATTAGTATCACCACCAGTTTGTACTTCTGTTTTATCTTCTGATATTGATATTATTTCAACATCTTTGTTAAAAACAGTCTTAATTGTATTCCGTTGTTGTGAATCTGGGACATTTGTTGTTTGATTGTGATAGTTTTTTTTATCATCTGTATCTGTTTTTTTATAAGGATTTGGATTTTTATAAAATTTATTATAAATTACAAATTCTAAATAGTTTAAATTTGTTGGTTTTTGTTCATTTAACTTATATCCAATTATTTGACCAGTTATTAATTTTTCATTTTTTTTCTGTTCTTCATCTCCACTCTCATATACTTCTTTAGCTATAATTCGTGGCCTATCTTGTTTTTTATGTTCCATGTAATCTGTATTAGCATTAGCATTACCATATGGGCCAGATATAAAGTAATAATTTAATTTTGCTTCAAGTTGTTCTTTAGTTTGAGTTTGAGTTGGATTTATTTGTATTATTTGTTTGAATTCCTCAATATTTCCTGGTTTGAAAACTCTTATATTTGTATAGTTATGTTTATTGTGTAAATCCTGGACATATGGGTTTAAATTAGAACTATTAAGATTTATTAATTGATTTACATGTTGTTGTAAAATATTCTCAAAATTTTGTTTAGTGAATCCTTCTGGAATTTTTATTAAATCTTGAATTGCGATAATACTATTAGAACTGGCAATTGCATCATTTACAAAATTTTTAAAGTCTTGTTTATTATGAGAAATATATTGAGTCTCTGGATGTAATAGTTCTGAACCAGTTGATTTTATAACTTTATTAAAAGGTGATTTATTTAAATATTTTCCTTGAATCCACCATTCTTTTATTTTTGCTAAATCAGCAAAAATAACTTTGTTAGTATTATCATCTACAGTGTCAGTAATATCTTCTAATTTTAATATTTTAGCAGTATATGAACCATCATAGTTACCATTTTTGATTTTAGTAGTAGATAATGAACGAAATTGATTATCATCTCCAAGTTTTCGTCTAATAATTTTCATTTCACTATTTTTTCCGATTATTTCCATAAAGTTTTTAAAATTATAAGGAATATGAATGATAATTGGTTGTGATACAGCATTAGTGCTATTTTTTTCCATAAAACGAATTGCGTCATTGTTTTGAACGCCTCCTCCAATTTGAATATTACTATTAAATGGTATATTGGTTGTTTTTTTATTAATTCTATAAATAATTTCTCCAATATTGTGTTTATCTACATCTGAAATATCAATATCAAGATAGTGGGATACAAGTACTAAACTATTAAAGTCCGTATTGAATCCAGTCTTAATATATAAAATTAATTTTAAGGCTATTCCTAAATCTTTTTTATTTTTGAATTTATCAAGATTAGAAATTCCCCATTTTGTTGCGATTATTTTTAAATCATCAAATTCCAAATTATTAAAAATATAATCTGGTTCGTCTTTTTTCCATTGCTCTTTTAGTTTTGATATTTTTCCATTACCTCCTTTAATAATGTATTCAATTGGATTTGTTAAATAACGTAAATAGTCATCTTTTTTTACCTTAGATTTTAATATTGCTTTATTTAAGATATTACCTCCATACATATCTGTATGTAATTCTAATTCTTCTTTAATTTCATCTAAATTTGTACCAATTGTTTGTAATTCTTTTAATTTATTACGAACATCATTTTTAGATGTATTTAAAGAATTTTTTCTTTGAACTAATGTTTCATTTAATTGTTCAACTTTTTGGATATAATTTCCTCTTGTATTTAAAAAATCAATTAATTTTAGTTTATGATTTTTAATTTTATCAATTAAATCTTGTGGTTTTTGATCATTTTCCATTTGTTTAATGATAGTTTCCATTTTATTAATTTTAGATTTAATAGAATCTTTTTGATCATCTAATTTGTATTTTGTATCAGAAAATGTTTGTTCAAAACTTCTTAATTTAATAAATGCTTCTTGTAAGCTTTTTTTCAAAGTATCTCTATTAACTAATATTTCATGATATTTTTCGATATTTTGTTGATATTTTAAAATAATTGGAGTTATATCGTCAATGATTTGACTTATATTTTTTTTATTTTTTAAATTACTATTCTCATTAAGTATTTTATTTAAATTATTATTTAATTTTTCAGGAATTGATTTAGATTTACCGCCTAAAATATTTTTAATTTCTAATAATAAATTTCTATTATTTTTCATAATTTTTACTGAATTATTTTTCTTAGATTTAGATATTACGTTTTTCATTTTTTGTCCTCCTTTTTTAGTATAATGTTGTAATTTATTTTTAAGGATATTTAGTCCTTCTTCAGTAGTAGAAATTTGTTTATCTGTTTCTTGTATTTGTTTATTCTTTTCAAGAATATCATTTTTTTTATTTTCAAGTTGTTCTTTCAGTATTGTAATTTTATTATCATATTCTTGTTGTTTAGTAACCATATTTTCAAGATTTTTTTTAATTTTTTCGAATGTTTCTTTTTTTTCTTCATAAATTTTACTATTTTCTGTTAATTTTTCAAATTTTTGAAGTTGTTTGCTAATAATTCCCCGATGTAATATTAAATTTTCAACTCCAAATATAATAGCATCTTTAAGTTTAGTTAATTCAGAATAAATGTTATCAATATCTTCATTAAGACTTTTTCTAGTATTTTTTAAATCATTATAAAAAATTTTTTTATCTTCATATATTTCAATAATTTTTTGAGTAGAAGATTCGATTTGTTCAGTTAAATCCTCAATATTAATTGCATTATCATCAAATTGTTCATAAATAATTTCCATTTCATTAAATATTGTATCCATTTCCGAAATTAAATTTTTTGTTTTTAGATCCGGTCTTTCAAGTAATTTTTTAATAATATCTTTATCAATTTTTTGATTAAGTTCTTCTTCGACAACTTTTATATCTTCGAGTATATTTAATTTACTAGCAAATTTTGTAATCTCTTTACGAGTTGTATTTGCGGTTATATTATTATATACATTTTCAAGTGATTTATCATCTGGATTTTCAAAACGATTATACATAAAATAAAGTGAATAAATTAAACTCTTAGTAATATCATCAACATCTATATCTAATGTTTTTGTATTGAAAGTATATGGTTTAATTGTAATAGTAATATCAATATCATCAATTGATAATTCAACATTTAAGTATCTATCAATGATATCATCAACTTCAGTTATTGATAGTTCATCATATGTATTTAATCGTTCTACATTGATTATATATTTATTATCACTTTGTTTAGATATATTATAAAATAATATATTAGTAGCTAATCCAGCAGTAAATCTTACAAATAATGGCATAGCTATAATTAGTGTATCATCATCATTTTTTAATAATTTAAAATACTCTTTAAATTCATCACTAATATTATCTCCAATTGAGGAGTTCAAATTTTTAAATAAAAATTTGAAAGGTAAGTTTTTAGTATTTAAATATGCACAAAAATCTGATTTTTTTGTTATTTCAGTTTTTCTAGTTTTTCCTAATTTTTTTAATTGTTCTGTAACTAGATTAGAAGTTTTGGTAAAATAACCATATTTTTTTCTAAAATTTTCTAATCGTTCTCCTTTTATTTCACCACCTTTTTGTATATTTTTATGGTTATTTGGTAAACTTGAATTTTTATAGTTCATATTATAATCCATCTATAATATATACTAATATATTATAGAAATTATAATTTTTTTTTAATCTAGATTTATTTATTTTTAATATTATAAATATTCAACACAGTAATCTAGATTTATAATATATAAAAATTGAATTATATAATAAAGATTTCAGTAATATTTAAATTAATGAAAATTCCGATTGAATTACAAAATATAATTTATCAATACAAAATGGATATGGATTTTCTTTTACTCAAAAAAGAATGGAAAAGGAATAAAGAATTAAAAAAATCTTATTGTGATTTGACTAATAAATTTAGTCAAATTTATTTAAAAATACAAAAGTTTAAACTTGGGGATAAGATTATAAATTCAAAAACTAAAAGGATAGGCTCTGTAGTAGATATATATAGAATAAATAATAATACTTCAGTAGTTATTGAATATGATGATCAGAAAGATATTCATTGGTGTATATCTGATGATGATATATATGATTTTATACATTATAAACCAAATAGATTTATTCATATAAATAATAATTTCTCGAGAGATAATACTGGTCAGTATTATGCATGTATAACCATATTGATAGCAATCTTGTTTTTATTATCTGGAAATATAATTAATTTTTCAACACTACACGTTTTTTTATTTAATTTTATTAGTTTTATGATTATATGTTTTGTGCTATTAACAATATATACAATTAGACAAATGAATGCATTAAGAAGTTATAGAAATTTTCAATTTAATTGAATAAAAATTTAATTTATTTACTAATTATCTTTTTCCATAAGTAGATTAGTAAATAAACATATGTTGAATATTGCTCACAGAGGTGCTTCAGGGTATATTACTGAAAATTCTTTAGAATCTTTTAATTTGGCAATTGAAATGGGTGCGGATATTATTGAGATGGATATCCGGCAATGTAAAACGGGTGAACTAGTTGTTTATCACAATTTATGTTGTAATGGTAATTTGATAGATAATATGAGTAAAGATGAATGTATAGAACAGAATATTGTAGTATTATCAGATATATTAGCAGAACTTTCACACAGGGTAAAAATATATTTGGATTTAAAACCTCCATTTTTGTATGGAAAAGAACAAATCAATTTATATATATCAAAAGTTATGGAAAATATTATACACATTATAAGTGAAAAATATTTTACAGAAAGTGAAATTATATTGGCATCATTTGATCATAATTTAATTAAATGTTTAAAAAAAAATTTAGGTTATTTAAATATTAATCCAAAATTTGGATTAATTTTTTCAAGTAATCCAATAAAATATAATAATTATAATACAAATATTTGTGATTATATAATTCAAAGTAAATCTTCTTTGAATATGAAATTTCTAAATTTTTGTAAAGAAAAAAAAATGAAAGTATTTGTTTATACTGTTAATGATAATAAAGTAATGAATTTATTATTTAAAGCAAAAATTGATGGTATTATAACTAATTATCCAGATTTATTAAATGATATAAAAATGTGTGATATAGTTTAATCTGAATTGGGAATATGTTTTAAATAAGTTTTAACATAATTTACAGAACGATTCATATAACCAAAAAGACCACTAAAAATTGTTCGGGCATTAGGATCATTTTTGGATTCTTTTACTATTGGTTCAACAAGATTAATAGTTTCGACTGGATCAACTACAATAAATCCAGTATTTATATTTGGCGAATTACAAATCGGTTTAGTAAACATTTCATTTACTATTTTACAATTACTAACATAATCTGTTCTTAATTTATTTTTAATATTAATATAATTTTCTGTTGTTTTTATCAAAACTGTATCATCCATATCATTAAATGATTGAATTGAAGAATTATTATTTAAATTACCTTGTATATTACATATTTCTTCTAGATTATTTGGATCACAAAATGAATTAGATAATTTTCTTTCATTTGTAATATCATCAGTTTTAAAATTTGTAAAAACACATGATTTGGATGTACTTAATATATCTATACTATTTTTAGTTTTATTAAAATTTAACCAATTATGATTAAAAAAATTATCCCATGATATACGTTTGTTAGAATCTTTTTGTAAAAGTTTATGTATTAAATCAGTACATTCTGAACTTAATGGTAAAATTTTTGGTAAGTATATGGGATTATTCTCAATTTTTTTCGCTAACTCATAGTGAGTTTTTGCATTATATGGAGGTCTTCCTGTTAGCAATTCATAAAAGATGACTCCAATAGACCATAAATCTGCTTTATGACTATATTTTTTGTATTTAATAATTTCGGGTGACATATATAATGGCGAACCACATAAAGTTTCTACAAGAGTAGTTTTATCAAAATACCTAGCAAAACCGAAGTCAGTTAATTTAATTGTATTTTTGTTAAAGACTAATATATTTTGTGGTTTAATATCTCTATGTATAATTTTCCTTTCGATTAAATATTTCATAGCATAAGATAATTGTATTGCAAATTTCTGAGCATATTTTTCTTTTAATGGTCGCCCTTTCAAATATTTAGATAAGTCCCCACAATGACTATATTCCATGATTAAATATGCGTAATATTCATCATAGAATACATCATATAATTTGACAATATGCTTATGATTTAATGTTTTCATTATTTCTACTTCCATTTTCAATCTATTTATCATAGTCGCAGACATATCTAAATCTATTTTTTTAATTGCAACAATATCTCCATTAACTATATTAAATCCTTTATACACCTTCGAAAAAGAACCCCGACCAATTCTTTTTGGATAGTATACGTAATTAGAATTAGGTACCGATTTTGTATCAGTTTCCATTACAATTCTATTATAATAAAATATTTTTATTTTCTTAAATGTTCTTAATAATGTATTATTATTCTGGTAAATTGTTAGTATCACTATAAATTGGAATATATATTTTAGGATTAAAAACAAATTTATATATTATTAATATTGATATAGTTATTGAAATTATTACTACTAAAAATTTAAATGAATTTTTTACAGAATCATATTTGAAACATTCTTTTATGCCTTTTTTATTACATAAGGAAATTGTATCACTTAAATTTGTAAATTGTGTAATAGTAAAATTTCCTAAATTAAAAATCATTGTTAAAATATTTTTTACTCTAGATATCAGATTGGTAGTAAAATTTTTAATTAAAAGAATTTTACTTTTGAATAAATTGGTCCCTTCTGTATTGGTCCCTTCTGTATTGGTCCCTTCTGTATTGGTCCCTTCTGTATTGGTCCCTTCTGTATTGGTCCCTTCTGTATTGGTCCCTTCTGTATTGGTTGGTGTGGAAGATGTTAGTAAATATTTACCAAGAATACTTTGTTTAATAAAATCACTTCCTTTTTTTCTAGGTATGATTTCAATAAGACCACGATTCATATCTTTATATAAAGATGAACGAAATGGTATATCATCTTCTTGATTAATTGTTACATTAAATTCATCACCTGGTTGTAAAATATTACTATTTGGAAGATTTTCGTTTCCTATTTCAACTGTATGACGTAATACATCTTTATTTATAAATTTAACAGTATCACCCATTTTTATATTTATATTTGATGGATTAAATTGACTTAAAATAGCATTTCCAAATTTTGTAACTAAATTTGCCTTTTTTATTTTAATAATGTGAACTCGAGAAGAATCACCTTTACCAAAATTTGTTATATAAGGTCCATTTTTTAAAACTTTTATTAAATATAATATAAATAATATTATACATATAACACCTAATATTGGAAGTCCCATTGTATATATAATAACTACAAAAATATTAGTTTATTTAATTTATACAAATTATAAAAAAAATAATAATTAATTAAATAAATAAATTTATTTATATTTAATCAATTAATTTATTACTAAATTTTTTATTTACTTAATTATAAGAACATGTCAAATAAAAATAAAAATAAAAAGAAAATATGCGAAACTTGTCCCATATGTCTTATAGATATTCGTAATTTAAATAGTAAAAATATCGTAAAACAAAGTTGTTGTAATAAACCATTTCATAAAAAATGTATTAATAAATGGTATAAAATAAAAAAGGAATGCCCATTATGTAGAAAGAAACAAGGAATATTTAGTGATAATGAAATCAATTTTTTATCAGATACTTTAACAAATATAGCCCCAATAATTCGTCCATTATATGAATCATATAATTTAGATTCCTCTCTCCAAAATATGACAGATGTTATATCATTATTTTCAAATAATATAAGCAATATGCGTGATTTTCAACATGAAAATAATAATACTTCTCAAGAACTCGATGATTTAGACGAAATTTTTAATTCAACACGTAGTATGATAGATTCTATTCGGAACACGATGAATGATAATTAGTCTATATTTTCACGATTATCTTCAATAAATGAATCTGAATAATCATAATCATCACTATATTCTTCATCATCATTTATAGTATCATCTAGATTTTCAAAACCACCAAAAGCATTATTCCAAAATTTTTTATAATCTTTTTTTGTAAAATTTGATACTTTATTATTAATTTTTTTTAAAATCAATAAATCTCCAAAAAATAAATTCATATCAACTGGTGGTGGTAATTCATGTTTATTTATTCTACTTTCACGACCACTTGTATATCCATATAAATAAATAATCCCATCTTCGCTTTCCCATTGATTTAATTCTTTACATTGACTTACACCCTTATTTTTAAAATATATCTCTAATTTTATTTCATGAGGATTAATATTAATTTCAGTCACTTCTCCAAAACGTGTTATTAATATAGATTTAATAGTCATATATATATGATTTATTATTTAATTATATTAATTAAATTCTTAATACACTTTATTTTTTACAAGTTATAATAAATTTATTAGCACAATCTTCACAATACCATTTATTTATAGTATGAGTGCCTATACGAATTGTAGTTGGAATAAATTTGGTATCTTTTTTTTCACAACCATTTACAAATGAAATTTTATCGCCATCTCCACATATTGGTTTTCTTGCAAAATTCCATATGATTTCTGATACTGGTAAACTAAAATAATCTTCAAACATAATAATTATTATTCTTGATTCTGTAGTTGGTATATATGTAATTTTTGTCTCTGACATTTTTAATATATATAATATATTTAATAAATTTTACAGATTTTAATTCAATTTTTATAAAAAAAAAAATTGAATTTTAATCTATTTATTTAAATTATTTATTCGAATCTAAATAATAGAAACGAAATTAAATTTAAATGAATTTTTTAAGCAAAGGACGCCAATCTACTAAAAAAGAACGTATGTTAATATCAAAACGAATTGCTAGATTGCCGTGTGATATGACTTATAATGGACAACAATGTGTATTATATTATCCTAGGAATAATCTCCATTTAGATAAGAAATTACGAAATTATATTACTTTTAAAATAAATATTGATTCTGGTACAAAACAACAAACTTTTATTTTACCTTCAATGAATGATATTAGAAAAAAAATGATAATGGATAACTCATATGATGTAGTAACTACTAAATATACAACAATTAATTCGCACGTTAGTGATATTAATAATAATCAATCTAACTATCATAATAAGAAAACGATGATTAAAGATACTAATAGGAGAACAGTTATTCCAACTATTTCAGATTTAGGGAGAAGATATCATTATATTATTTCATTAAATGATACTCTTTATTATCAAACACGGATGTATAGGAGATTATTAGCAATCATTACTAACACAGGAAGTTTAGAAGCTATCGCATTTCTACAATAACCATTTGGTATAAAAATTAATCTAATTATGGACTGGATTTACATGATTTAGAGAAATATAAAAAAAAATGAATATATTTATATATTTATATCTATTATTTATAATATGACATTATATTGATGAATATACAACAAATATTTCTGAAAAATTGGAAATTAATTTGTTATTTAGAATGCTTATTTATCCATCAATTACAATCATTTTTGCCGCATCCAAAAGAGATTAAATGGATTATAAAAAAACCAGTTAAATATATTTCTTCGCCAAAAAAAATAAAATTTTACTTATTTTTCTTTTTTTTATACAAATTTAAAAAAGGTTTCCGATTAATGTTTGCTGTATTTTTGTCTAAACAAATAAATGAATTTATAAAAAATTCTATAAAACATAAACGGCCTTATCAAACTTATAATTGGATAAAATCTGATACAAAAAAAGAAAATTCTTATTCCTTGCCGTCTATGAGTATTCAGTATACGACTATTATTTATCCAATAATTTGTGATGAACTTAAAATACCATATTTATCAAATATATTATATTTATTAGTATCATCATCGCGTATATTACGAGGATTACATTATCCACATGATGTAATCATTAGTACATTTATAGGTTGGATAATAAAAAAAATTATTATGGACAAAAATTTTGATTTTATATTTTTATAATTTGTTTTGGATTTTCTTCATCTGTTCCGGTTACCAATATTGTAACATCATTTTCTTGTTCATCCTGAACATAATTTTCTTGTTCATCCTGAATATCTTCATCTCCATATGGAGCATCTAATGGATCATGATCTAATATACCATCAATTGATTCCTCGTCGTCATTTTTATCTAAATTTTGCTCATTTACAATATTAGTTACAAAATTTTTTAAAGAACATAATTCAATTGAACCTTTTTTTTTAGTATCCGCAATAAAAATTTCTATTTTATCATTATCAAGTATTTTTTTATCATTTTTTATTTTTTTCTTTTTGCCATAATGATATTTTTTGTATCTATTATTAATAAATAATACTAAACAAGTAAAACCAGAAGTAATTACTGCAAGTTCCCACAAATCTGCTCCAATTGCCATTGATATAGCGGCAGATATCCATAAATTAGCTGCTGTATTAATACCTTTTACGTAATTATTACTTTTAAAAATTGTAGCAGAACCTAAAAAACCCATTCCACTTACTATTTGAGCACATATTCGTGCAGGATCCGCATTTGGTGATTCGTATTTATCTCGTAAATTTACAGATATCATAGTAAATAAACAAGAACCTAATCCAACTAAAACGTGTGTTGCCAATCCACCTGGATGGCTATGTAGCTCTCTTTCAATACTTATTATTGATGAACATATCAGTGATATGGACAACTTAACAAGGGACATGGTAATATATGTCAAATCAAAAGTAATTAACATTATCTTATTATAAACCTTAATTATGGATTATAATAATGTTAAAACATTATATACTTTAATCTTATTATTTCTTATTGAATTTATGATAATAGTTCTATCGTTATATAAAATTTCATACTGAATTAATTGGATTGATATTTATACAAATTAGTTAAATTCAGAATTAATTACACTAACCGATATGTAAAATGAGATAACAAGCCAGTCCAGTTCGATCCTAAATTAATATATATTTTCTAACGATAACGTCTATATATTTTTTTATTTTTTAACAAATCTTTATGAATTTTTTTTGATTTTTCCAAATTTTTTAATTTGCGAGACTTGAGTTTAGATTGTATTCTCCGAATTAACAAATCACGATTTTCTTTTGTTATATCTCTTTTATAGTTTTTTTTCAAAAAAATCTTTCTTTTTTTTTCCAATTTATTTTCTAATTTATTAACTGCATTTACTCGTTTATCGTGTCCATAAATATAACATCCAAACGCACTCCCTTGTACTCTATGACGAGTATACATTAATCTAGGAGCAAAAATTTCATCATCAAAAAATAGATTTCGTAGATTTGATATTATTCCTGGTTGATATAAACGTCTATTTCTATTACGATAATTTGCTACAAGATTATAATAATTATTTAATTGTCTTTGATCGTCAACAAGACGATTTCTTATATCATCCATAACATGAAAAGATGACATTGTTAAACATTCTTTATATGATATGTTAATAAAACCATGGTCTTTTAATAGATATAATAACATTATATCGGATTCTCGTTCTTTTTTATTTTTCATATAATTGTAATTTATTTTTGATAAAACATTTTTAAATTTAATATGATGTGTATGGCGTTTATTTTTGTCTACGTGATAAAAAAAATCAAGATAATTTGTAATAATTTTTACAATACCTTTTTCTTTTAGTATATCTAATAAATCCATATTAATATGGTAATATTTTCAAATATCAATTTTATTATTTTAATAATAAAATTGACATTTTAATTAAACATTAAAATTTAAGTTTTTAATAAAAAAATAAAATGAATGCCATGCTATGCTGTACCCCCAAAGTTTCTGAATATTGTTTTATGTGCTATGGTAATAACAAAGTTCGGAAATTATATAAAGTATGTAGATGTAATACATATGTACATTCAGATTGTCTAATTTATTGGATATACAATCGTCCAAACAAAAAAAATCTTAAATGTGATATTTGTTTAGAAAAATACCAAAATGTTTCTCTAACAAATGCATATTTTCAAAGTCAATTTATTTTTCTTTTATATAAAGTTATTCATATTTTAATGGAGTTATATGTAAATTATTTACATATATTATCATTATGTGCTTCATTTATTACCAAAACAATACAAAAATCATTTATTTTAAGTATTTGTTTGTATTGTTTTGTAATTTTTCCATTAAATATTTATGTAAAAATTCTTTCAACTTTAGAAAAAAAGATATCTATATATTTACAATATATGACTCAATTATGTAAACCATCAATTAAATTTACGGAAAATAAATATTATAAATTTTATTTTCAGTCTCCATTGTTTGAAAATTTACAATAATATATAAAATTGATTATTTAATTATTAATTAAGTTTATTTATTATGTTAAATAATGTTGAAGACGAAGTTTGTTATATATGCTATGATCACGATACAAATCGGAAATTATTTAGTCCTTGCTCTTGTAAAATAAAAGTTCATGAAAAATGTTTAATTTACTGGATATATAACCGACCTAAAAAACTAAATCTAATTTGTGAAGTATGTCAAAATAAATATAATAATATATTCATATCAAAGTGTTATTTAAATTGTTTTAATCGTATATATAAATGTTTATTTGTAATATTATTAATTATTATTAATTATTTTATTGCATTTTCTATATTTATAATATGGGATGGTCAATATGTTACTATTGAAATACAAATTTTTGTATTTATATTTGTAATATGTTTTAGTAATTTAACATGTTGTATTTGTGGTATTATATGGAATTTTATAATAGTTGATATTTCGTGTATAAAATATTTTTTATCACCAAGTATTTGTTTTAATGAAAATAAATATTATAAATCACCTTCAATAAAAGAAACTTTTTCACAAGAATCGGAAAATGAAAATGAGATTGAAATTAACATAGTATGAAATAATAAATCTCTATCATTCTCGTTCTCGCACACTACATTTGCCGTCACCTTTAAACTTTACATTATCAAGTATGATGTCTTCTGGTATTATTGTAATTATATTCGCATAGTTTTTAAGTGGTTTATTTCTATCTTGTGATAAAGTATTATAAATTATATATTTTTTATTGGGATTTTTAAAATTAACAAATGTTTTATCTTTATTTTCTTCAAACATAGATGTAAGTTCGAGTTTTTCTGTTAGAAAACAATTTATATAATTTTCATAATTTTCATTTGTAGTATCTTCTTTACCTTTTCCAAAAGAAAAAGGCCACCATCCTCCTCCTTCTTGTTCTCCTTCTTTTTCTTTTGGTTTATTTTGACATATATGTACAGAATATCCTGCCACAATACATCTTTTTATGTTTTTTTTTAAATCGTTATGATGTTTCCAAATTTCTTTCTTTTCATTTATTTGTATAAAATTATTATTTGTTGATGTGTCAACATGCGTTCCATAAATATCATTTTGAATTCCTCTTACTTCAGAGTCTTGAAAATAGTCTTTTATTTCTTTATTTTTTTCATTTTTACCAAAATAAAGAGAATATAATACTTTTATTTGCATACTGTTATCATTTTCTCCAAAATTCTTCATTTTTTCTAATATATCATTAATTCTTCTAAAAACTGTATTATTGTCATTTTGTAGTTCTTGATTAAATATTTGTTCTAAGTTTAATGTTATTTTGTCTTTTAGTGGCAAATATTTTTTGTCTAATACTAATTTAATTCCTCTTTCTATGTCTGTTTTTGTTAATTCTCTTTCGTCTGGTACCTCTAAGTCAATTATTATATTGTTTTCTTTAAATATAACTTCTATTTCCTTGATTTTGTTTTTCATTTGCATTAATACATCACTAATAAATTGTATATAAATTTGGTCAGTTTGTAAAAGCTCAGTTTTTAAAAAATCCGGAAATTTATCAATAAAATGATTATAATCAATCTGTTCAAGTTTAAATCTTTTTAATAATTCTGGAAATGGTTTATTAAAAGCTTTACATTTTTGTTCAAAATTTTCGTAAAATATTTTCACAAAAGAAAAATTTTTAAAAAATTTGCTTGTTTTTTGAAAAGCATCTGGCATTATCTCCATGTTTTCATTCCATTCTTTTTTTTCTTCATCTTCTAATTTTTTATTATACTCTTCTGTTGTGTCGAAATCTTTTTTATTTAATTTTATTTTATTTTCTTCTTGGTATTTTTTATATAAATTATATAAATTATAAATAGTTAAATGATCACTTTCTTTATCTATAAATTTCTTGTAGTCTTTATATAATTTTTTTTTATTTATAATTCTTCTTTTGTCTTCTTTATTCATTCTTAATTTTTTCTGTTCATCACTCTCAGGATTAAATAGATTTTCTAATGATCCATCTTTCAAATATTTACAGCATACAATAATTTCTATTACCTCATCAACACAATCATATATGAAACTTTCTAATATCATTTTAGCATCAAAAATAGAAAAATTAGCTGTATTATCACTGTTTTCCTTAAGAATATTGAAAATTTCTCTTATTAAATAAAAATCTAAAGTCAAATCTCCGTTTTTATCTAAACATTTTAATTCTTTTAAAATTTTTTTAGCACTATCAAAATAATTCTGTTTAATAGGTGTTATAAAAAAATCATTAGAATTAACCATTAAATCTTCAATTGATTTAATATTATAAGTATTCTGATATTTCATATCAAGTAGTGTTGAATACTTATTTTTTTTTTCCATCATCTCAGTTATTTGAATTAAAAGAGGCATACAATCTATTGTAAGTAAGGTTGGTTCTGGATAGTCTTCAAAATTATTATACTCTTCTTCAGTATATAATTTTATTGCCATCCCAGGTTCTGTTCTACCAACTCTCCCCCATCTTTGTCTTGCTTGTGCTTTACTAATTCTTTTTGTTTCCATTACTTCCATCATTTTTTCTGGATTATAATATTTTCCAAATTCATACCCAGAATCTATAACATATGATAATCCTTTTATTGTTAAAGATGATTCGGCAATATTTGTTGCTATTACGACTTTTCTACCATAAGGTCCTCCTTCTGATTTTTTATATAATGTGTCATCTTGTACATTTTTTTTTAAATCGGGATTTTTTCTTGTTGACTTTCCATCTAAACCTCTACAATAAATTTCTGTATTAAGAAATAAATTATCTTTAAATTTTGTAATAGTATTACACATACTTTTAGCTCTGGATGTATTAATATCAAAAAATAATATGGCTCCCTTCTTATTTAGTTCTTGACTTTCATTTTTTTCATTTTTTTCATTATATTCTTTTTGTTCTTCGGGAGTCATAGCATCAAATTGTTTTTTTAATTCTTTTTCTTCTGCCTCCTTTTTTGCTTGTATTTGCGATATATCTTTTTCTGACATTTCTTGTCTTTCTACTTGTTTTTGTACATGTAAAATATTTTCCCTATCTGAATTAGATATATTATCATAAAGGCCCTTAATATATTTCATTCTTTCATATTCAGGATTTGTTATATCTTCATCATCTAGTTCCCCTATTTCATTTTCTAAAATAGATTTAATTTGATTTTCAGCAACTTTTTGATAGTTTTTTTTTGGTGGTACGGGTATCCATTTTTCATATATTGTTTTTAGTGGTTTTCCTGAAATAGATATATCTTGAAATTTAAATTCTCTAAAAAAAACTTTAAATGGCGTTGGATCAATTGTAGCACTCATTAAAATTAATTTTAAAGATGGATTATGTTTTAATGCATATTTCATCATATGTATTATCATATCAATTCTTTCATTTCGTTCGTGAACTTCATCAATAATAATAATATCATATAGATTTATACCATCTTCTTTTCGTAATGTCGGATATTCTTTTAATTTACTTTCTAATGTACCATCAGTAGCATATAATAAGATAGTTTTATTTTCATAAAAACTTGGTTTATCACCAATTTTAGAACCTTTATGTTTATATCCAATTTCTTCTCCAAGTGTGACATCAAGTTCCTTAGCGGAACTTTCTGCTCCTACGGAAGTAAGAATTTGTTTTGGTAAAGTCATAATAACTTTGTGATTTTTCTTTAATTCATGTTCTATATAAGATTTATGCTGTTCTATATAAGATTTATGCTGTTCTATATTCTCTCCATGTTGTTCTATATTAGATTTACGTTGTTCTATAGCAGATTTACGTTGTTCTCTAGCAGATTTACGTTGTTCTATATCGGCAGTATAACCATGACCATAATTTATAATTTGTAAAGCAATTTTAGGAACAATAACTGATTTTCCACTTCCAGTTCCTGATTGTATTAATGTAACTTGGTTATTTTCTATAACAGCTCTAACATGATTTCTATCCATATAAAGTGGTAATTCTGGATAATACTTCATAGGTTTGTCTTTTAAATATTTGTCTGAATATCTCTTATTTGTTAATGGATTTAATCCCTTTCCATCTATAGATTTTTTTGATAGAATATCAAATTCTTCTTGTGTTTCATCTATATCTGGATTTTCTTCACCTTCAATATCCCAAATATACATATCTTTATGAATATTTCGTTCAGAATATGTTACACGATTTCTAAAAATATGTGGTCCATCATACTTATCATCTTTTTGAAGTTCTTCCATCTTTTCTTCCATCCTTTTAAGATTATTTGGAGACATTTTATAAGAAACATAAGGGACTCCGTGAATAATAATATCCTTATCTCTTTTGAATAAATGATCTAAGTTATGTTTACCTAAAAATTCTATCAAATTTTTATCAACACGTGTAATTTGTTTTATACTGCCATGAATTGGTGCATTGTCTTCTGTCTTGAGAATAGACACACCTTTATATTTATTTCCACCAATATATTTATATTTTTTGTTTTTGTTTTTATTTTTATAATATTCTTCTGAACTGATTCTTTTTTTAGTTTTTTCATCAATTTTATAATAAACGTATTTAAATCTATTATTATTTTTAAACTTTCGTTTCTTGATGTATTGAATCATAATTAACTAATAATATAATATATAATCATATAATTATTAATTAAATTTTTAAACATATTTATATAAAAAATTTTTCTAGCATATATTAGAAGTCGAGGATTAATGAATCTTAATTTTAGAAATGATGAATTTAAAGATATGAGTATAAATAATATTAATAATAAAGCAAATTTAGTAAATTCTAAAATGTCATCATCTAATGTTAAAAATGATGTATCCTTTTCTATGTTTGTGGATAATAATAAAAAAATAAGTAATAAATCTCTCCATAATAAAAATTTACGGAAAAAGAAAAAATCGTATTATGGAAATATTGAAAAAAGAAATTTAAAACTTTGGGTAGATGATTCAAATGTTTCAAAATGTTATTCATGTAATAATCCTTTTTCTTTTATAACAAGAAAACATCATTGTAGATGTTGTGGAAGAATATTTTGCTATTATTGTTGTTCGCATTGGATTGATATACCTAATGAAATAACTGAAAATGAATTACCTATTCAAAATCTTTCAAATAATTTAGGAATTTTAAGTACAGATTGCACATCTGATTTTAAACATTTGCGAAAAAATCAAAGAGTTTGTTTACAATGTATAAAAAAAATTAATGAAATAAAAAAATTAAAACCTATAATTCAAGTATTTGAATTACTTGATTTAAATGTTAAAGATTATAGAAAAATGAAAAGAGTTTGTAAAACATGGATGAGTATATCTAATTATTACTTATCAAATTTTAGAGAATTACAATATTCATTACCTAATCATAAATTTACTAATACAGAAAGAAAAGTTTTATTACAAAATAGTTCTTTATTTTATGGACATAGCAAACTAATAGTTCAACTCATAAAATCAATTGATTGGAAATATGCTGATGAGAATATAGAAAAATGTATTTTGGATTTACTATATAGTAAAAAAAGAGTTTGTAAATGTTGGACATTAATGTGTACAAGGGATTGTAGAAAAAATTTGAAGGCAGAAGATTGTATACAATTACTTTACCCAGAAATTACAAATTACAAAATAAGAAATTATGCAATAGAATGTTTAAAGAAAACTTCTATAGAAGAATTATTATGTTATCTTCCATTTTTAATTTATCATATTAGATATGAATTATTTCATGAAAATAATTATACAAAACTTATTAGTAGTTTATTAATAACTAAATCAAAATTAAATCATTCATTTGCTCTTGAAACATATTGGGAATTATATAGTCAAAAAAATAATCCGGATTACAAATTAGTAACTTGTTATGAAAAAATTATGAAAATAATACAAAAAGATTTAGATATAGATTTTTCAAAATCTATAAAAATGATATCTTTGCTGAATACATTTCAAAATTTACCAATTGATAAAATTATATCCAATTTGGAAAAAGAAAAGATTAATTTTGAAAATATACCATTTCCATTTACAAAAGGCTCTACAATCGATTCTGATAAAACTATTAGAATGAAAAGTGCTACAAAACCTTTAATGTTCACATACTATAATATAAATAATATACAACGGAAAATATTATTCAAATATGAAGATATTCGTAAAGAAAGAATTATAATGAAAATAATTAAACTAATGGATATTATTTTAAAACGAGATAATATCAATTTAAATTTTGTTACATACGGAATATTACCTATTGGTGTGAAAGCAGGATTTATAAATGTTGTACCTAATTCAAAAACATTGTACAATATCGAATTAAAAGAAAAATTTAGTATTCAAAATTATATTATTGAAAATAATCCAAATTTACCAATTAATATAATTAGAGAAAATTTTATAAAAAGTTGTGCTGCTTCTTGTGTTATTAGTTATTTGTTAGGACTAGGAGATAGACATTTAGATAATATAATGGTTACTGATACTGGTTTGTTATTTCACATTGATTTTGGATATATTTTGGGTAATGATCCTAAACCTCTTGCCCCTGTTATGAAAATAACTCCAGAAACAATTGATGCTATGGGTGGAGAAAATTCAAAAGGATATAAAGAATTTCAATCGTTATGTTCAAAATCTTATAATTGTTTAAGACGTCATAGTAATATTTTTTTAACTCTTTTAACAATGTTATCTAAATTAACACCTGAAATTGATAATGGAAAATTTAATGAAGAATTTATAAAAAATCAAATTATTAAAAGATTTATTCCAGGAGAATTATATAAAGAAGCTGAATTACAATACAATACACAAATTAATAATTGTTATAATACATCTAGTTTAGTTGATATTTGCCATTATCATAAAAAAGAAACTATTGATAGAAATTTAGATAGAATCAGTGGTTTATTTGCTAATATTCGCGACACTTTTAGTAGTTACATATACCAATCTTCTCCAAGTATTGATTAAATTACTCTAGTGTAAAAAAGTTTTTGAGAAAAATTATAAATTTATTTTCAAAATCTTCATCATCTTTTAATTCAATTATTTTCTTCATTATTGCTGTTCCAACTACACATCCTTGTGCACCAGTATTTTTTACTGCTCGTACTGTTTCATTATTTGATATACCAAATCCGATTAAACATTTATAATCCACATTGCCTTTTATTCTATCATATATTTCCTTATATTTTTTAAAATAATTATCAGAAAAATTACGAGTTCCAGTTATTCCTAATACCGATACACAATAAATATAAGTTGAAGCAATTTTGTTAATTTTCTTAATCCTTTCATTTGATGTTTCACTTGTTACTATTGGAATAAAAGAAATATTATTCTCTTGACACTCATTTACAAAAATTTGTGTATATCTCTCCTCAACTGGTAAATCAACAATAATTACAGCAGAAATTAAATCCTTTGCTATATCTATCCAACCAGTTTTAAAAGAATTAATATATCCCATAAGCAACACAGGTAGAGTCAAACCTTTATTTCTTGCTTCTTTTAAAATATCGAGACATTTAAAAATACTATCTATTCCATTGTTTCGTGCTACTTCTCCACAAGTTTCTAATACAGGTCCATCTGCTGTACATTCTGAAAAAGGAACACCAAGTTCAATAACATCTACAACTTTTGATTTTTGTAATGCTAATAAAATATCTATAGTTTTTTGCCGAGTTGGATATCCTGCTGTAACAAAAGCAAATACTGAAAATTTATCTTTTATTATTTTTTCCATTGTATAAAAATTTATATATTTTAATTGTTATTTAACATTTCTAATAAATTTTGACAACCATCCGCAATATCTTGACAAAATTCAACAACTGGTTTGATTTCTTGTCCAGTTGGTGTATTTAAAACTTCTGTACAAATATTTTTAATGTAATCAGGGATTTCCTTACCTAAAAGAAATTGACATAATTCATTTGAAAATGAATTACAATTATGACGCGTAAGACTATAATCAATTGAACGATATCTATGTTCTATACCTCTTATATATTCAATAAATACAGCAGGTTTGATTTCAGTCAAACCCATATATATTTTACGAGTAGGTTTCATACCTTTATTGTAACGACCTGGTCGGCAACCACTCATACCAGTTTGATTTGAAAAATAACATTCTGTATTATAAATAACGATAGAACTATGCCAAAGTCCATTAACATTACAGCCTAATATATATGGAGATAGATTATTCATAGCCCCATACGATAAATCATAAACATACAAATAAACTTTATATTTTCTAGTAGTTTTTTGTGAAGACATTTATTTTATATTTTATTAAATATATTTATTTAATTATAAATTTATTTGTTAAAAATATAAGTGATATGGATAAAAGAATAGAATTATATAAAAAAAATTTGAAAGAAAAGAAATATTTATTAAATGAAAATTTAGAATATTTAAGTGAAGGTGTTCAAGGTGAAGTTTTTCGTATTGGAAAATTAGGTGTTATTGTAAAGAAGATAAATTATGAGTACCATAAAGAATGGATACCAATATTAAATAGAAAGAATGTTTATAATGATTCAGTTATTGGAATGGAAATAAAAGCTTCAGAAAAAATAACAAAATATATGATAAAACATAAAATACCATTTTATCCATTATTTTATGGTTTTGAGGTAATTGTTAATAAAATGAATGAAAATAAATCAGAAATTTGTTTATATTATGAAGATATTGAATATAATACGACTTTAACAACTAAATTAAATCAAATAAAAAATTTTAAAACGTTTGAAAATATTATTATTAGATTATTAATTGCTGTATACGTATTAAATAAAAAATTAGGTATAATTCATCATGATTTGCATTTTGGTAATATTTTAATAACAAAATATAAAAACCTAAATAAATATGATATTTTTAAAATTAACGATAGGACAATTTATATTCCAAATATTGGATACAAAGTTACGATTATTGATTTTGGTAGATCTGGCTTTAGTAGGGATAGTAGTAAGTCTGAATGTTATTTTCTAAAATATAATAGAGTTAATAGCATAATGTCAAAACTTTATACAAAAAATAAGAAAGAATTGAAACAAATTATTAGAAATAATAATATAAAAGAAATAAAAAATAAAAGAAAATTTTTTGATGTAAGAGTAATTGATCGTGCTTATAATCCAAGAACCATTCCTCATAATTCGCAAAAAAAAAATTTGTTATTTTTAATTGCTTCTCATTTAATGAAGTATCATACAGATTTGAAAGAAATATCAATATCACCACATTATTCAAAAATTTTTAAAAAATTGGAAAAAACATCAAAATTATGTTCTAAAGATATGTTAAAATGGATATTTATTAATTTTCCTACATATTTTGAAAAACCTTCTAAAATTATTATATCAGAAACATATAATATTTAAAATTGAAAATAAAGATTAATATTAATTCCATAAATCTAATATGAACTATTTAGAACTATTAGTTATTATAAGTTGTATTTTAGTATTTGCCCCATTAATTACGAGTACTGATATTTATCATAGAAAATTATTTAAATATGAGAAAAAAGCTCGTGCAATGAAATTACTAAATAATTCATTCAACGAATTATTTAGTAATCAATAATTTTTATAAAATTAAAATCGATTTACTATACCTTTATACAACTATCGACCAAATACTCTGATTCTATTAATTAACAATCTAAGCGTATTTAAGACAAAATGAGTTTAAGCAAGAAAGATTATAATATGTGTCTCTATAATTCATTAGCCCCAAAAGCTGGTGATTCCCCGAAAAATATTAAAGAGAATATTGCGGAAGGAGAACGAAAAAAGATTGGAAAATTGGGAGATACAAATGATTTAAATAATTTTATTCAAATTTATCCATTTGATGTTATTGTTATTTCACGCGGAAGTGATAACAAACCAGATTTTTCCAAAATTCTTGATTTTCATAAAACAACCGGTCAAGCAAAAGATACCATTATTATCATGTATTCCAAGAAACATTTTTCACCTGTGAATATGATATCTGATACTATGATGGAAGTATTAGCAATTATGGCAAATGATTTTCACAATCAACAATTACGAACATATTTTACAGATAATGCTTATGAATCGGGAATGGAACAAGCAATGAAAAATTCAATGGGAAATTATTACGATGATTATGAATCGAAAATGGAACAAGCAATGGAAAATTCGATGAAAATACAATCAAAGCCGAAAGAAGATACAAGTTTGGATTTGGTATTGGCTGCATCTCTTTTTGAGCATGAACAATTTATACAAAATCAATTCTGGGATGATGTTGCATTGGCACAATCTTTACAGTAGATTTCAATAATTTATTTTTATAAAATAATATTTGGGACTGGAACTTTTTTTTAGATTAGATAAGTGTGTAATAAATCTTCTTCATTTATTTTAGTATATTGAAAACCAATATCATCCATTTTTTCAATAATATTATTAATATCTTTAGAATCTTGTAATTCTATTCCAATTAATACAGCACCAAAGTCTTTATTATTTTTTTTTAAATATTCAAATCTAGTTATGTCATCATGTTTTCCAAGGATATTATTTATAAATTTTTTCAATTCTCCTGGTCTTTGACCAAATGAAACAATAAAATAATGTTTTAAATCTTGATAAAATAAAGATTTTTCCATAATTACAGGATATCGTGATATATCATTATTTCCACCAGATAGGATACAAACAACATTTTTGCCTTCAAGTTTTTCTTTATCAATCATATCTAAACAAGATATGCTTAGGGCACCAGCTGGTTCTAAAATAATTCCATCATTTTGATACATATCTATCATATTATATGACAATTTGTTATTACCTACAATAAATATATCATCAACAACTTTTTTACAAATTTCAAATGTATTTTTACCAGCGGTCTTTACACTTGCCCCGTCAACAAATGTATCTAAATTTGAAATAGTAGTAATTTTATTATTTGCGATAGATTGTTTCATTGAATCAGCATTTTCAGGTTCTACTCCTAATATTTTACAATCTTTATTAAAAGATTTAGAGTATAAACCAACGCCACTAATTAAACCACCACCTCCAATTGGAGAAATAATAATATCAGGTTTTATGTCTTCATAAATTTCTGTAGCAACTGTTCCTTGACCAATAATTACATCTGGATCATCAAATGGGTGAACAAATATTGATTTATTTTTTTCACAAAAAGTATTTGCTGCAGCTAAACTTTCATCAAAGTTATGTCCATGCAAATGTAATGTTAAATATTCTTTACCAAAATATTTAATTCTGTTAATTTTTTGTAATGGTGTATTTTCAGGTAAAAAAATATGATGTTTAATATTTAATGAATTACAAGTTAAACTGACACCTTGTGCATGATTTCCAGCTGAAACTGTAACTACTGGTAAATTTTTATTTTCTCTGTGCGTTTCTATAGAATTCATTATTTTATGATATGCCCCTCTAATTTTAAAACTTCTTACTGTTTGTAAATCCTCTCTTTTTAAAAAAATATTACAATTATATTTATTGGATAATCTTATATTTTTTTGAAGCATAGTTTTATTAATGATATTACTATTTTTCATTTTATTAAAAGCGTTATCAAATTTAATTTTAGATAATGCGTTTTTAATAAAATTTTTTTGAAAATTCATTCCAAAGTTCATTATATTACTATATGGTTAATCTAAATTATACATATATTAATATATTTATAACAATATCAATTTTATTAAAAAATTCTTTTTACTTGTTTAAATAAGAATGTCATAATTTTTTCTGGATTAAAATTTATAATTTGATTAAAAAGTAATTTCATTACTTTGCGTGGTTCATTTGTTCGTAGAAAAAATATTGTTAGTACAACAAACCATGCTAAAAACACATCATCCGTGTAATGTCTGCGAGAACTTAATATCAAAAATTGATTAATAAGGTTAAATAGTAGTAATAATGTTGTGTAATTATCATTTACATAGTAAATAATATATAAACTACCAATTAGGCAAGCTAAAGTATGACCACTAAACATTAAATCCGCACAACCACCAATTCTAAACTTTGTTGAATCATCTCTTTTACAAGGTCTAATTGATGGTAAAACTGTTAAATTATTTGCTATCATACGTATGATATATAATATAACCATATCAATAATAAGATTAGTCTTATTAGTCCAAGAAAGTGATAAAAGAGCAATTACGATAGGGAGACCTGCTATAAAATGTCTTATATTTGTAAATATTTCATTATAGGTTTTATTTTGTAATTGTAAATCAGGTAAGTATTCATGCCCAACATCATAAATACATTTGATATTACTATTTCCTTCTTTAAAAGCAACAGCATCAATATGATAAATACTTAAATAGCTATTAATTATGAAAACTATACCTAATATTAGACACGCTATAATAAATCCTACTTTTAATTCCATTTATCTATATTATAATATTATATTTTTAATTTATTCAACTTCATCTATTTCTGGCTGACTATTTTGTGATTGTTCTGGTTGTTCTGGTTGTTCTGATTGTTGTGATTGTTGTGATTGATACATTTTAGTAAAAATTGGTTTAGATATATTTTCAAATTCATTATATTTACTTTCATAATCATCAATTGATCTATCTTCATTTTCTAACCATTCTAAACCATCTTTAATAATTTTTTCAATTGATTCAATATCTTCTCCTTCTAGATTAGATTTCATTTCATCTGTTAATGCATTTTTTAAGCCATATATATAATTTTCCAATTTATTTTTTGCATTTAATTTGTCTATAATTTTTTGATCCTCTGCTTCATATTTTTTAGCATCATCAACCATTTTTTTTACTTCACCATCACTTAAATTATTTCTATTTGAAATAACTATACTATTTTCCTTACCAGTTTTTTTGTCTTTAGCACAAACATTTAAAATTCCATCAGCATTTAATGAAAATTCAACTTCAATTTGTGGCATTCCACGTGGAGCTGGTGGAATACCTGTTAATTCAAATGTTCCTAATTTATTATTATTTCTTGTAAGTTTTCTTTCACCTTCATAAACTTGAATTAAAACGCCCGGTTGATTATCTTCATAAGTAGAAAAAGTTTTAGATTTTTGAGTAGGTATAGTAGTATTTCTATCAATTAAATTTGTCATTACCCCTCCTGCCGTTTCAATTCCTAAAGATAAAGGACAACAATCAATTAATAATATATCCGCACCTGTTGTATTATTATTTAAAATTCCAGCCTGGACAGCAGCACCAAAAGCAACTGCTTCATCTGGATTAATACTTTTACATAAACTTTTACCACCAAAAAAATCAGAAAGAAGAGATTGAATTTTAGGAATTCTTGTCGAACCCCCAACCAATACAACATCATGAATTTGATCTTTTGATAGTCCACTATCAGTAAGAACTTTATTTACTGGGTCTAAACATTTTTTAAATAAATTACCGCAGATATTTTCAAATTTTGCTCGTGATAATTTGGATGAAAAATCAATACCATCATATAATGAATCAATTTCAATTGAAGTAGTAGTCCCAGATGATAATGTTCTTTTTGCTTTTTCACACGCAGTTCGTAGTCGTCTTAGTGCTTTATCATTTTTTCTAATATTTTTACCACATTTATGAGAAAATTCTGTAACAAAATTATTTACTAATAAATTATCAAAATCTTCTCCCCCTAAATGAGTATCACCAGATGTTGCTTTTACTTCAAATACGCCATCATCGATGGTTAATATTGACGTGTCGAATGTTCCCACATTGTTATCACTAGGTTTTTTATCCTAGTTTCCTATATTTTAATATAGGGTCAGACTATATCATAATGAAAAATAAATTTATTTATTGGATAAATTTACAATAAAATTTGTTAAATCATTTGGAAATATTAATTTATAATCAGAATATTGTTTATCTTTTAATAATTTATTTACAGAATCCATTTTAGCTTTCCACATTCCATTTTCAACTTGTTTTTTATGCCATATATGATTATCTTTTAACTCAATTAATGTTTTACTTGCAGGAATATAAAAATCTATAATATATTTTCTGTATTTATTTTTAAAAAAATATTCGATTTTAGGTCCATTATTTATTATTATACCTTTTTTATTACAATTCATAATAAATTTTAATTCTAATTTTGATTGATAGGTTAAACTTTGATTTAAAATATTTTTAGATTTCCGTATTTTAAATATCTTATTACAAAAATTACAATCTTTACAATATATTTTGTATTTATTTTTTTGAATACATAAATCTCTATTTATAAATTCCAATTCACATTTTTCACATTTATATTTAATATATCTAATTTTTTCTAAAATATCTTCCTTTTTATTATATAAAAATGGATTAAAATAAGTTTGATTATTTATTTTATAATTTGAAATATATTCATAATTATTCAAATTTTTTATTTTTCCATTATTAATAGAAATTATTAAATGTTTTATTCTATTAAATTCTTCTTTTGTCATATGTTTAGAAAAATAAGCATTTTTGAAATTTTCATCCATTTCATCAAAAGATTTTTGACTAATATTTATTAAGTATTGAATTGAAATTTTTTTTTCTTCTTTAGGAATAATTTTAGGTAAAGTATGATAATTTTTCATATAATTACTATGCTCTTGTGTTTTTATTAATTCATTATTAGCACAAATATGACATTTGAAAATATTTCTATTTATCTTTCTTACAATATTATTTAGATTAACTAAATGATTATTATTGCAAGTTATACACTTATAAAATATTCTATATGAATTATTCCTATTTACTATATTACCATTAATTTTTAATTTATATATTGCAATTTTTGTATTTGAATATCTACTAGAATTTAGGACACATTCTAAACTATCAATCTTGATTTTTTCATCTTTTTTTTTATCAAGAATGTAAATTATATTTTTTATTAATATTTTCCTATGTTCTTCATTCATTTTATTATAATTTTGATAAAATCTATTTTATTTTTCATTTCTGGCGCTCGTGGATATTTCACCATACTAAAAGTTAGATTAGGTTACTTTATCTAGTCGTTGAACCTTTTGCTATTTTCATAGACAACTTGGCTGCTGATTGTCCAATTTTACAATTTTTTATAACCTTCACGTTTATTATTGCTAATTGCGTTGTGGTATTGTAAATTTTAAGGAGTTTCCAGCAATTCACCAGATTTTTTTACTTGGAGGCAGAATTTAATAGCATAAAATTTGTTTACCACCAAGGTCGAATATTAATACGTTTCGTTCTCCATCAGTTTTTTTATCTAATCCGTATGCTATTGCTGCAGCAGTTGGTTCATTAATCATTCGTAGAATATTTAATCCAGCAATTTTTCCAGCATCTTTTGTAGATTGTCTTTGAGAATCATTAAAATATGCTGGAACAGTAACAACAGCATCGGTTACTGGATGCCCAAGATAATCTTCCGCACATTTTTTTAAATATTTTAAAACCATTGAACTAATTTCTTCGGCACGAAATTGTTTTAATTCTCCATTATATTCAGCTTCTATTAATGGGGTATCATCAGAATTTGGAACAACTTTGAATGGGAAATTTTTAATGTCTTTTTGGACTAGCGGGTCACTAAATTTTCGCCCAATTAATCTTTTAGCATCAAAAATTGTATTTTTAGGATCTCGCGTTGAACGATTTTTTGCCGGAATACCAATTAATCTTTCATTTTCATTGAATGAAACATAACTTGGAGTTGTTCTCTCTCCTTCTGTATTTGGAATAATTTCAACTGTTCCATCTTTCCAAATACCAACACAACTATAAGTTGTTCCTAAATCAATACCAATAGCTATATTATTATTATTATTATTACTTGACATTATTATTTATATATTCATATATAAATTTAGTTTTTTAAATACTTTTTTACTTAAAAATAATTATTTTATTATGTATTTATTATATTAATAAATGGGATCATGCTTTAGTAAACATAACAAAAATGATATTATTAGTTTACAAAATGAAAAAAATCATAAGTTAATTATGGCTTCATTAAGTAAAATTGAAACAAATTTTGAACAAATGTCTCAAAATAATAATTGCTGTTTATACAAAATAGAATCAGAATTAAAAATAATTTGTCAAAAAAATGAAGAATCAACTTTAGCAAATAGAGAACAAATTGATTATTTAATTGAAAATTGTGCTTCATTTGGAAAACGAATCAAAGAACTAGAAAACTATATGAATACTATTTCAAAAACTGAAAAAATAGAAAAAATTTAATTTATATTTTCTACTTTTCGATAATATAAATTGTTTGGTCGGATAATTTTAAATATATTTCCAATTTTCCCACCATAATATCTAACTATTATATCTGATTTATCAATTAATGGTAAATTTTTACCATATGAATTATATATTATTTCAGATTCTTTTTCATTTAATAAAATATGAGTGGGAACATAATGGTGTTTAGTTATATTAAATACTAATTCATCTATATAAAAAATTTCATAATTGATTTTACCAAAAATACTATCTAAATTTCGTTTTTGTGATATTGTAATTTCATCATCTACATTATTACGTCCTAATATGACAAGTACTAAATTTAAATTATCTTTTTTTAATTTTGTTATATGATTGTTTATTTTTGAGATATTTAATGGTTCATCCCAAAAGATAGTATTTATTTTTCCATCTTGTGTTGAAAGATTTATCTTATTTTTTGTATAAGATTCTTTTATTTCATCTAATGTTATTTCAATTAAATAATTTGTTAATTTATAACCTCTATCATTTAACATTTCAATTATTGTTCCCCTAGATTTCATTAGATTGCTATAATTTGGCATATTTAATTATGTATATTATATACATAATAAAATATACTTTTTAATTTGATTAAGAATAATTTATATTACTTGTTATATAAATGACTTCAAAATATATTGGAACTATTACTCTGTTGGTTAATAATTATGATGAAGCAATTGATTTTTATACTAATAAAGTTGGATTTAAATT
>Ga0257107_1000061_pt1 | contig 38078 bp, 31 predicted proteins | sample LP_taG_2_FD_190178 | JGI IMG/M metagenome (GOLD analysis project Ga0257107, IMG submission 190178) | Marine microbial communities from Northeast Subartic Pacific Ocean, Canada - LP_J_2011_P26_500m | ecosystem: Environmental > Aquatic > Marine > Oceanic | place: Canada: Northeast Subartic Pacific...
CCATTAGAAGAAGATTTCTTTGAATGGTATTATGTTTTAAAACCGGTTCAATCTCCATATAATGATGGTGTTTATTATGGTAAATTGGTTTTTCCTAGTGAATATCCTATGAAACCTCCTGATATCTATATGATAACACCGAGTGGTAGATTTGAAACTAATACTAAAATATGTTTATCAATGTCAAGTTTTCATCCAGAGAGTTGGAATCCAAGTTGGTCAGTATCAACAATATTACTTGGTATAATGAGTTTTATGTATGAAGATACGATAACAACTGGATCAATAGAAACTACTATAAAACAAAAAAAAAGATATGCTAGAAAGTCTTTAAAATTTAATAAAAAATTTGACAATTTTAAAAATTTTTTAAAAAAGCAAGTAACATCATTCGATACATATATAGTAAATGATGAAGAAGAAAGTATTGGGAGGTGTAGATATTGTTATGATACAGATGGTGATTTAATTTCTCCTTGTGAATGTAAGGGTAGTAATAAACATGTTCATTTAGAATGTTTAAAAAAGTGGCAATATTCAACATTATTATCACAATCAACACATCCAAAATATCAAACGGATATAGATGAAAAGTGTAATGTTTGTTTATCAAAATTTATAGTAAAACCGGATAGCAGACATGAAATGATATTAGGATTTACTGGTAAAGAGTTAGCAAATATGTTAGACTTAGGTTTTTTGATAGTTTCTGGTAAGGAATCATCTAATTATAATTCTTATGTAATGGAACAAAATAAGGATGATAAAAAATTAATTGGTAATATTAGTAATTGGACGAATGCTATTTATTTGATTACAAAAGTAAGAAAAGAAAATGATAGTATTAATCCAACTGATGGTATTTATGCAATAGATTTAACAAGACCAATAAAAGTTGTTCCAAAATATGTATTTTCATTGGATAATAAAATTATACATTTACGTTCAATTTGGAAAAAATATTATTCAGATATTATGGAATTAGAATTTTTAGATTTAAAGTTATTTATTGGTGGTCCATGTAATCCAGAATATTGTACTGGAGTTTGTATTTTAGAAGATATATCTAGATTTTCAATTACTTTTAAAGATTCAAATCTTGTTCCGACATTGAATCAAAATAATAAAAGTATGATTGTTGGACCTATTAGAAATATAATGAAATTAGTCAAATTTTATTATAGACGAACAAAAAAAAAAGTAAAAATTAATGGTTATTTAGGATTTGCCGGATGGAATAGAACTCAATTACTAGGGGAAATATCGCGAGGTGGTTGGGGAATGTGTATGTCTGATATTGAAGATGTGACTAGAAAATCATACGAAAATATTTGGGAAGATATTTATAATACAGGTCGTCCGATGTTTGCTCCTAAAACAGATTATTCAAATGATTATGACATATCATCTTTACAAGAGTAAAAAAATGATATAACAAATTCATCTTATAAACATAAAATTATAAATGTTCGAGTCTAGTGTTTTAGAACTTTCTTACCAAATATTTTGTTTAATGTTATTAAGTTCAATATGTTATTTGATATATGTATTTATATTTTATGAAATAACATTTGACAGAGCCTTAAGACATAATGGTTATCTTTTAAATTTTGTATGTCGTAGAAGATTCGGGGGTGAAAATGAACCAGAAAGACAATTATACTTTTTCTATGGAATCCCGTCATAAAGAATTTCGTTTAATTTGAATTTATTTTATTTCATAGTAATAAATAAAATGAATCCAATAATAGTAATTTTAGCTGGTGGATTAGGGAAAAGAATGAAATCAGAATTACCAAAAATTTTACATATTGTAGGTAATTTGCCTATGTTAGTTCGTGTAATTTATGAAGCAAGGAAATTAAATCCTCAGAGAATAATGATAGTTGTCGGTCAATATAAAAATATCATAGAGCAAACTATTTTAAAATATACAACAATGAATGATATTTCATTTTGTATACAAGAAATTCCATTAGGAACAGGTCATGCTATACAATGTTGTGTAGATAGTTTAAAAAATGAGAATTTAGAAAGCAAGGTTTTAATTCTTCAAGGAGATTGTCCTTTAATGACATCAGAAACAGTTAGACCAATGTTAAGTTTTGAACATGTCAAAGTTATGACGGTAATAAAAGAAGAACCAAGTTATTATGGTCGAATAATCGAGGAAAATGGGAAATTTGCAAGAATAGTTGAGGCTAAGGATTGTAATCCAGAGGAATATCAAATTACAAATGTAAATTGTGGTATTTATTCATTTACAAATAAGCATCTCATAAAATATGCTTATGAGATTAAAAATGAAAATGCTCAAAATGAGTATTATTTGACAGATTTAATAGAAATAATAAAAAAAGGTGAAAATGTTGATATAGAGACATATAAATTGCCTGAAAATAAAGAGTATGAATTAACAAATGTTAATGACCAAGATACATTAAAATTAGTTAATGATTATTTATCTAAACTTTAGATTAATTTTTTGATATTTCATTTTTGAATGATTTTTTAATAGTGTCAAGTTTTTTTTGTAAACTTTTAATAGATTTTTGTAATTCATTTTGTGGTGTTGTATTAGATTTTGTTTTAATTTTGATATGTAAATAAGGTTTTAAAGGATGTGGTATTCTATATCCAGAGAATATAACATTATTATTTTCGAGTAATTCAGTTTGAATTGCGTTTCCTATTGTATGATCTTCTTTAATTAGTTCAAATTGTACGAAATTATTTTCTTTATTATCTATTTTTATTTTGTAGTCTTCTTGGAATTTATAAACTTGATAAGAATCTATATCGTTCATTTCTATATTACTTATATAGAAATATTTATTAAATTTAACTAAATTTAATTTAATTCTATAAAATTGATTTCTTATAATAAAGTATTAATAAACCAAAAGAGTAATGGTTAAAACGAAATTTTTAGTAATTGTTGAATCGCCATCAAAATGTCAAAAAATAGAGAATTATTTGAATGAATCGTTTAAGAATTATACATTCAAATGCGTTGCTTCAGTTGGACATATTATGAATCTCCCTCGCAAAAAATTATCTATTGACGTGGAAAATGGATTTAAACCGGATTTTAGTATAATTCCGGATGAAAATAATTTAAAAACAGTTAATAGTATAAAAGCGTTATCTCGTAAATATAAAAATATAATTTTAGCAACTGATCAAGATAGAGAGGGTGAAAGAATAGCATTTGATTTAGCAACTTTATTAAAATTGAATATAAAGGATAAAAATCGTATGGTTTTTAATGAAATTACAAAACCGGCTATTTGTAATGCTTTTAATAATTTAAAAACAATTAATAAGAGATATGTTGATTCTCAAACAGCGAGAAGAGTATTGGATAGATTAATTGGATATAAAATTTCTGATATGACTATGAGAGAAGTTCAAAAGCGGGCAAGTGCTGGAAGAGTTTTATCAGTAACAACTCGTATAATATATGATAGAAGAAATGAAATTAACGAACATATAGAGGAGTTTGAATTTATTACTAAAGGTAATTTTAAAACTGTTGCCAAACATATATTGAGTGATTGTGATTTAAATAAAAAGTATAAAGATAAAAAGAAGATTGTAAGTTTTTTAAAAAAGATTCAGAAGAGTGATTTTTATGTAGGTTCTATAACATCAAAAGAAAAACAATCTAAACCACCAGCTCCATTTATAACATCAACAATTAATCAAGCTTCACCTTATAGTGTAAAAAAGACAACACAGGTATTACAAAGTTTATATCAAAGTGGTTTAATTACGTATATTAGAACAGATTCTACTGCTATTTCAAAAGATTTTCAAAAGAAAATTTTGGATTTTGTTGGAACAAAATATGGTAAAAAATATGTAAAGGGTAGAGAGTATACAAAAAAAATAAAGGGTTCTCAAGATGCTCATGAGTGTATTCGTCCAACGGATATTGAAAAGAAATCAAGTGAAATAAAAATTTCGGATAATAGAAAATTATATGATATAATTTGGAAAAGGACTGTAGCAAGTCAAATGAGTGATTATATTTATAATTCTAAAACTATAAAAATTAATATAAAAAAATATAAAGATTTTTTTACAAAAATTTGTAATGAAACTATATTTGATGGATGGAAGAAGTTATATATGGTTGCTGATGATAAAAAGCAAATTTTGATATGTAAAACAATAAAGGAAAATGAGAAACTTAAAATGGAATCAATTACATCTAAGCAAACTTATAGTAAACCAATTGGAAGATATACAGAAGGGGCATTAATAAAAAAGTTAGAAAATTTAGGAATTGGTCGTCCATCTACTTATGGTGGTTCTGTATCAAATATGGTATATAAAAATTATGTAAATAAAGGAAGTGTAGAAGGTAAAGAGGTTGATTCATTATCAATAACTGTAACGCCTAAAACAATGAATGAAAAAATAACAAAAGAAGTTATTGGTGCTGAACATAATAGATTGATATTAACTCCTCTTGGTGATAAAATTACTTTATATATGTTGAAGAATTTTCCAGGTATAATCGATTATAATTATACTTCAAATATAGAAAATGATTTAGATATAATTGCAGATGGTAATAAGGTATGGAATAAAGATGTAGTTGAAAAATATTATAATGTTTTTATGCCAACTGTAACGAAATTAAAAACATCTTATTATAAAAATCGTAAAAAATGTAAAGAAGATGGTGTTTGTGTGAATCGTTTTTTAATTGGGGAATATGATGGTAAAAATTTATATAGATTTAGTTCTAAATGGGGTCCTCGGGTTAGATATGGTGAATTTGGAGAAGATGATACACTATATTTACCAGTAACTCCAGGTACATTATTATCAGATTTAACATTAGAAGATGCTATATCATTTTTTCCAAAAAATGTAGGAACTTATCTTAGACATCCAATAATGTTACACCATGGTAGTGGAAAATCAGCATTTTATATTAAATATAATGGTTCTAATTATCCACTTCATTGGGATTATAAGAAAAAAATAAAAGATGATATTACAAAAGGGGATTGTGTGAAATCAATTAAATCGTATTTAGAATATAAGAAAAAGAAGGAAAAGAAGGAAGGAAAAAAGAAAAAAAAAAATATAGGTAAAAAAGAAAAGAAAGTAAAAAAAGCGAAAGTAAAAAAAGCAAAAGTAAAAAAAGCGAAAGTAAAAAAATCAAAAAAAAATACAACTTTACCGAAAAATAAAAAAAAGTAATAAGTATATAAATAAAATATGTTGATATTGATTATAGTTATTTTAATAATTTGTATTCTATTTTGTTTTTCAAGTGGAAAGAAAATAACACATTCAGAAATATTTAGAAATATAGATCCTGATTGTGATAACTATTCAAAAAAAGAATGTAGTATGCCGGGTAAAATTTCAAGTAAGTGTTCAAGTTTAGATATATTGAGTGGAAAGTGTACTGGTCCAACAAAAATTGGACCAAAATGTTATGATCATTATTATAATATATGTATATCGAGGTAAATAAGTTAATTTGATATAAATTTTGATGTTTTATTAAGTTGTGCTAATACATCCATATGTTGAGCTAAGTCATTATTATATTTTTTGGGTGTTTGATTGTTTGTATTTTTTGTATGTTTTGGTTTAAATACTATATTAGATGTATCAATTTGAGATGTAGAAGGTGTAGAATGTGTAGAACGTGTAGATTGGGTTATAGATAAATTATTATTTGATGATATATTATTTGATTTATTTTGTGTATGTGGTATATTTAAATTATCAAATTTAAAATTTTTGTTAATATCTGATGTTAATTTATCATTTAAATTTTTATAATGATTTATATTTTTCTTTTTTAGAACATTTGTAGGTAATCTTTTAATTTCGAAGTCATCATCATTATATGTAATACTATTTGTATATGGTGAATTATATTCAATTTGGGGTATATTAAGAGTATAATTATATTGAGCTTCATCATTATAATGATTCCATGATATATATATAAAATTTGGATGAGTATATTTTACTTTGAATCCATTTTTTCTTAATTTTATTATCAAATAGCAAACACACGCAATTTGATTATACAATGGTATTCCAAACATATATTCCGGTACTATAAAATATGTTTTTTGTTTTCCTGAATCTGCTACAAATTTTATTCTTTTGTGGCATTTTAAAAGAACTTTTTCATAAACACTGATTCTTATTTTTTGTTTTTCGTGTTGTTTTTTATATAATGAATAAATATTTAGCATTATATTTACTATATATTATAAATAATAATAAAAAAATACGAGATAAAAAATTTAATAGTGATAAGTGGATTAATAATAAAAATTAAAAAAAATATATATTGATATAATATATTAGATTATTATGGATAATACATTAAGAAATGTCCAAGATGGTGGTCTTTTTGGCCTATTTGAATCAGATACAGAAAAAAAGATTAAAGATCTCAATCATAAATTAAAAATTGTAATAGCTAGTAAAAAAAAAGGTGAAGGTTCCTACATAAAATCTAAATTAAAAAGCATTATGTATGAAGAAGAAGTAGCGATTACTGATTTAATAAATAGTAATTTTTCTATAAAGAAGGACTTTTATCGTATTATTAAACAATGGGCTGATTTATATACTAATGGAAAAAGAGAAGTCAAAAAAGGAGATATTTCTCAACAAGTTTTTGGTTTTGAGGAATTTCTGGAAGATTTAGATCATGTTTATGGTAGTCCAGAAGAAAAAGTTTCAATTGGTGATGGTATTACAACAATGTATAATGATATTGAATTTTATAATATATTTTTTCCAAAAATAAAAGAGTATATGAAACAAAAAATCAAAAATGTGCCATCTACTAATGTTGCCGGAGATCAGATGATAGAAACTATCGTATTATTATCATCTCATTTTGAAATAATGAAAAAAGATTTGAAAAAATTTAAAAAAACAGGTTATTGTAATTTAGTTTTAAGTACATTAAATCATGTTATGAAACATGATTCGGAAAAATATATAGAACTTTTAGCTATTACTTTTGCCCAATTTCCTCATTTTAAAAGTGAATGTCCAATAAATAAGTTAATAGATGGTACATTAATATGGTTAGAAAAAGATGCTGCTACTGGAAAAGAAGAGCAAAGGCAAAGATTTAATGTGGAACAATATAATATAATTCTATCTAAATTACAAAATTTTTATTTATTAGAAGCGATATTAAATTTAGAAAATAATGATAAATTTAAACAAATATTATTTGGTAGTAAAAAAGAAAAAGGAAAAATCATTAAATGGATGATGTATATTAGACAATATAAAGGACAAATGAAAAAGAGTAATAAAGAAAATAAAATTGTAGTGCCAGGAAAAGACGGAAAAATGTTTCCCCCAAATTATGATAGAAAATTTCTTAATATATTTGAAGAATTAATGGATAAAACATATCCAACATTTTTTCGTACATCTTTAGCTAATATAGAAAAGAAAAATCAACCAGGATTTTTTACTAATTTAAAAAATGTGTTTTCCGCATCAAAAAATCCAGATAAATATTTTGGTATTATAAAAAATGATCTCTATCATGAACTTATTAAATGGTTAGGAGTTTTACAAAATACTGGGAATTATATTAAATTATTGGATAAAGTTAGTGATATTTTTCCAGACATAATAGATTCAGATAGATTCTTAACATATGCAAAATTGAATGAAAAAATACTTAGTATAGTAACTCCACCTCGGATAAATCCTAAAACAGGTAAACCTTTTTTTATCAGAAAATTTGGAGATGTGAAAAAGGATTTGGAAAAATTAGGTAAATTATTACAAACACATATTAAATCTGGAAATCATATAGATAAATTATATAATAGTGAGGCGTTTAATAAAAGTTTTTATATTAAATTAAAAAATCTTGTGGAAAAAAATAAAAGAGAGGCATCAAAATTTGGATTTACATTAGTGGAAAGTGACAATGAAAACAAAAATTTTGACGAAGACGAAAATTTTTTTTATACCAATTTATTTGAGAATATTCAACCTAAGATTGGAATAAATATAAATACAATTGAAGAATTAAGAGATTTATTAGATAATTATTATGATATAGTTGGCATAGAACAATTATTACCTAAAAAAATAACAAATCAACACCCAATGCCAAATACTGAAATCATAGAAAAGACAAAAGCAATACCAATTGGTAAAAAAACTTTTTCTAATGAAAAAAGTAAAGAAACATTTTATAAGCTATTAATCGATAGTAAATATCATCTTGAAGGAGAATCCGCAAAACCACCAACAACTTTACAATATCTGGATTCAATAATTGAACCAGGTCAATCACTTTCTTGGCATTTATCTGATGCCTTTTATACAAAATCTAGGGATGGTTCTGTAAAAAAAATTGATGGAACTAGTCAAAGTTCATATGGTGATTATGGTAATTTAGAACAATTACAAAGAAGAACAACCGATGATTTAATAGCAGATGCCCAAAGTGACGAAGTTTCACAAATTCTTCAAGATAATTTACCAGAAGTTTCTAAATTAAGTGGTGAAATAGCAAATTTATTAAAAATCATTGATGATCAAGGGAAAAAATTACAAGAAACTGATAATATAATAGACCAACTCATAAATGATGAGAATAGTATATTAGAAGAGGTATCTGGAAAAGTTGAGAGTGTTAACAATTTAATATCAAGTAATGATTTAGATACATTAGTAAAAAGGAAAAGGGGAAGACCAAAAAAAACAAAAAAAGTAATTACAGTTGAAGTTGAAAAAACTGGTGGAAGTAAAAGAAAACAAAGAAAGATGTTAATAGGAACATATAAAACTGGTAAAAATCAAATTAAAAATTTATATAGATTTGGTAATTCGGATGTATTCTTTTATATTAATAATAATAGAAAAAGAAAGAAAATTGATATTAATTCAAATAGAATTAATTTTTAAAATTTTTTTGGTATAAAGTTAATAATATAATAAAAAAAAAATATTTTTTAATTATATTATTTATTTTTTTTAACTAAATATCTAGTAAGTTCATAAGACAACATAATACAACCATTAACAGGAACAATTTTAAGTAATGCTGGAAATAATCCTTTCCATAATTTATGATAATGATGTTTTTTAACAATATTTTTCAAATGTAAAACATTATTATTATTATATGATTGAATAGATGTTTTAAGAATGTCAATCGGAAATAAACAGGTCCAGGTTAATGCACTAGATATACATCCAGCACTAAATGTTGAAATTGGACTTATTCCATATTTTTCTCTTATAGAACCATAAATACCTAAATATAAAGTTCCGTGAGATATTTCTTTAATACAATATATTGGAAATCCACGATAAAATCCAAATAAACCCTTTGTTTTGTATATATGTTGAATATATTGTGGTAAAGTATTATTTTTTCTAGTTTGGATTCCTATTTTTAATACACTTGTTGGACAACTGATAATGGGTCCAATACATCCAACATAAAATCCGGATATAAATGGATTTTTATTTTTTTCTAATAATTTTTCATATACATTATATTGTATAGATCTTTTTAGATTTTGTGAAATTAATGGAGCCATAACTCCTCTATACAAGGAATGAATACCTTCCATTTGTGCTACATTTTTAATACAACTTAAACTATTTGGATACATATTTGTTTGCATTTTAATTTTAATAGCATCAAATGGATATCCAATCATCATGCCAGTAGTAGCAGCAGCTATACCAGGTAAAAAGTCCATTCTATAATTATATATTATTAATTTTTAATTTTTAATTTTTAATTCATAACAAGCATTTTTCTCATTTGTTTCATATTATCTATATTTTTAAAAAGATTATGATTATTTTTAGTTTCTTTTTCACAACTATCAATTCTCTCATTTAATCTATTGATTAATTTTAAATAATTTTTTTCCATGCGTTGTATATCATTTTCAATTGATACTTGTTGTTCTTGAAATTTATCTAAACGTTCTTCAATTTGATTATTAGTTTTAATATTAGTATTAATATAATTTTTGAGAATTATAATATCACTTGAATTTTTTGAAACATCAGTTGAAAGAGATTTTATTTCTTGTTCAATATATTGTTCTCTTTCTCGTAATTCTTCATAATATTTTTCTGTTTCCAAAACTTTATTTTCTATAATATCCATTTTAGTACGTAAATTTTTTTCAAATTTATTTAATTGTTCTGTGTAGTTTTTTTGTATTTTAGATGAATTTTGATTAGTATTTTCTAAATTTTTTTCTAATACTTTTATTCTATTAATGACATTATCATCTACAAAGATAGATCTGAAATAATATGTAAATTTTTCATAAATATTATTATACATCAGTGTAGTTGTATATATATAATAATTATAATAATTAAATTAACTTTATATTAAATTTTTTATACATTTTATAAAATTTAAAATTACTTTTTGTAATTGATTATCATCAATAGAATAACAAATGCGTAAATAATCATCATTTCCAAATGCTGATCCAGGAGTACATGCTATATTATATTTTTCAAGTAAATATTCACAAAAAGTAGTTGAATTATTTATTTTATTATGTTTATAATATTTTGCAATATAAACAAAAATATAAAAAGCTGCGTTTGGTTTAATATATTCAATTCCATATTTATCAAATTCATCCACAATATATTTTTTCTTTTTATTTAAATCATTTATTTGAATTTTTATCCAATTATCTACATTTTTGTCAAAACATTTAATAGCGGCATGCTGTGAAATTGATGAAGGACAGCCAATTGTTTGACCTTGAATACGATTTATATATTTTATTATATTTTTACAGGAAGCAATATATCCTAATCTATATCCACACATCGCATATATTTTAGAAAATCCACCGATTATAATTAATCTATTTCTTAAATTTGTATATTGTCCAATACTGATAAATTTATCTGTATGCATTAATCCTTCATATATTTCATCTGTAATTACATATATTTTTGGATATTTTTGTAAAACATTTACAATTTTTTCCATATTATTTTTATGATAAGCAACGCCAGTTGGGTTATTTGGATTACATAAAATTAATACTTTTGTTTTATCTGTGATAGTATTTTCTAATTCATCTGCTGTTAAACAGAAATTATTTTCCTTCTTTGTTTTTATTATTTTTGGAATACAACCAAGTAATGTTGCCATACTTGGATAAGATACCCAATAAGGAGCTGGAATTATTATTTCATCATTTTGATTACAAATACATTGTAAAGATTCAAATACAGCATGTTTAGCACCACTTGTACAAATTATTTCATCAGTTTTATATATAATATTTCTTTTCTGTTTTAAATAATTACTTATTTTATTTCGTAATTCAACTATACCGGATACTTTTGTATATTTAACTTTATTTTCAACAATTGCTTTAATTCCTTCCATTGACACTTTTTCGTGTGGTGTAAAACCGGGTTGTCCAATTGCTAATGATATTACACTTTCTCCCTTTAATTTTTTTTGTAATACTTTTTCATGTATTTTAGATGTTTTAGATTCTTCAATTTGTAAAACATTTTGTGAAAAAGATTGGTTTGGTGAAATATTTTTATTTAAATTATTATAAATTTCGAATAAACTATTTCTAAAATTTTTTAATTGTATTTCAGAATTTTTATTATATTTGTATAATCCTCTAAATAATTCTAAACTATCTTTTTCAGTATTATTAATTAAACCTAATAACATATTAAATCCATTAGTATTAATTGGAGTAGTTTTTAAATTTAATTTTGATAAAATTCTTCCAGTTAAATGTGTTATAAATTGGCTACTAGCAGCATATTCATCGTGTTTTTCACATGATAGTTCTAACATTGAACAACCTTTTTCAGAAAAAAATTTAATGAATTCATTTGCTCTTTCTGTATTTCTAATTCTAACATTTTCATAAACGAATGGTAATCCACCCCATGATATTTTTCCACTATCGGGTCCAAACATTGGATGAGTACATAACAAATCTGAATCTTTTAAATACGTTATCATTACTTCTTTTGGAAAAGTTTTAACAGAACAAACATCTATTACTAAAGTATCACTTAAATCATATTTGCTAATTTTTTGTATAATTTTTTCAAAAGATAGAATACTGGTACTAACAATTAAACAGTCTATTTTATTTGCGAAAAATTTATCCAATGTATCATAGAACTCAATATTATAATTATTAGCAATTATTTCGTAATTTGTTCTAGAAGTTGCAATAACTTTAAATTTTTTAACTAATTCTTTTCCTAAAAATTGTCCAAATCTACCGAAACCAAGAATTCCAATTGTTAATTTATCATTAACAATATTATTAGATAAATTGAGTACACTTTTTTCTCCTTCTTTTGGATATGTTCCCAAAATACGAACAAATGAGGCAATTTCTCTTAAATGGCGAAGTGAATTAGAGAATTTGCTTTTATTAGGATGACTAATAAAATCGACGTAAAAAAAATAAGAATATTTTTCATCAGTAGAATTACTCCGATTTGGGCGACTTTCAACTTTTGTCAGATCAATATCTCTTAAAGCAAATGCAGATAATCCTTTATGTAAAGCTCCTGGAAGATTTTTGAAAGAAAAAACTATAGATGTTTTATAATTAATATTATCTTGGATTACACATGGTTGGCATCCAATTAATAAAAATCGTGTATAATTATTTTTATTATCTTCAATACCATTATCCAAAATTTCTAAATTATATTCAGTCGCTGCTCGTGAGCTTGCTATAGCAGCCATATTTTTATGTTTATTTTCTGAAATTAACTTACAGCTACCGGCAGTATCATATTTAATTTCTGATATTAAATTTTTGTTTTTTAAATAATCTTCACATTGTGCGATTGCTTGCCAATGACTGATTACTTTTTCAATATTTTCAAATGTAGTTCCAGGATATACAATTAAATTATGAACTATTTTATGATTAAATTCACCAATAATATGTAAATTAGTATATTTTTGTAAAAGATCATAATTTTTATGAATACTTCCTCCAAGTGAATTTTCAATAGGAATTAATGCATATTTAGATTCATAATTAGATACAGATTGGAACACATCTTCAAATGTTTTATGAGAAATACATTCAATATTATTACCTAAATAGGTATTAATAGCTTCTTCTGAATATGACCCTCGTTCTCCTTGATAACTTACACTAATCATTTATAATATAATAAAGTTTTAACTTTTATATATGTTATTATACATAACATCTAATGTTATGAATAATAATTATATATTTGTATATGGAAATTACTGATTAATAATTATTATACTTTTCTTCTTCTTTATTTTTTTTTTTTCTACAACATTTAAAACATGATTTTCTTTCTTCAAATGAATCTATTCTTTCTAAAGCATTAATACGAGCTTTTGTTTTTTTACTTTCTTTTAAAGATAAATAATATGTATTCATATTCATATTCGGTTTATCTTTTGTAATTAAATCATATTTTTCAGCATATTTATAAATAGAATTATTTTGATGTGGTTTTATGGAATATAATAATAATGTTCTTAATTTTTCTAAAAAGACACTATACGATGAAATAGTATCACTATATTTTCTTATTTTTTGCCATCCTGATATCATTGTAGCAAGTAAGCATAGTGTTGTAAAAAGTATTTTAATACCTAAGGATAATTTTGGATAATCAGTTTCGTTTAAATTAAATTGAGTTAGAGATATAGTAGTAGTTACAGTTGTAAGAAAAAATATAAGAATTGAATTTCTTTCTTCTAAGTATTTTAACTGATTTCTACGATATTCATATGCTAAAGTCATATTTGAAATATCTCTTTTCCATTTTGGAAGATGTGATTTTAGGTCATTTTTATCAATCACGACACTCATTTTTTCTTCACACATTTCAATTCCGTTATCAAAAATGTCATTATTTCTATTCATTGTAAATTATTTATTTTATATTAATATTCATAAATCTTTAATTATATAACAAGTCCATTATATATTTAATTATTTCAAATTTCAGATAATTTATTACATAAATTTTTGTGATATTTTTTAGTAGTTCTCATAGTATTAGAAATTGTTTTATTATTAGACCATAATTTATAAATTGTTTTTACTTCTATAAGATTGTTTAGATATTCACAGTATTTTTCCAAATTTTGTTGCCAAAATTCAAATAAATCTTTTATTGTTTCATCTTCAATAGAATATCCAATTGGATAACTCCATTTCAAAGTTTCGCGACATTCTAAAAGAAGAGATATTGAATCTTTAACATTATGTTCAAATGAGATTGATTGAGCCATTTCACGTGTCATATCTTTTTCTAACATAGACTCTATCTTTTGTACGTTTTTATAAAAAATTTCTTTTGCTTCATCATGATTTTTATAACGACTAAAATAATGTAAAAAGCGTTCATCTCCATAGTCTTCTTTTACAATTTGATTGTTTTTTTTCATTTTGATAAATACATTACATTTATAAAATCCACCAGTGGCAGTACCATGTTTTTTCCAATCTTCTTTACACAACCAACAAAATTGATGTTTACAATTTTCGCAAGTCATATGATTACAACCATGATTTTTTTCGATTGATATTTTACATTTAGGGCAATTTTTAGTATTTTCCATTAACCATAAAGCATTTTCACTATCTTTATTACATTTTTTATTCCATAAATTAATTACAGAACAAGATGCTGGAAAATGATAGTTTTGGTGGCATGAAAAACAAAATATAGTTCCGCATGTACAAGTTGTTTTATTTTCATCATCATTATTAAATGATATTAATTCACATTTTGGATTAGGGCAATATTTATAAGTATTTTTATATTGGACAAATGAATTAATAATCCATGTAAAATATTTACATAAAATTTTTGGATTTTTATTAAAGAGTGTCCGAATAAATGAATATGTAACATGTTTGGTACATTTTGGATCCATACAACGCATATTAGTATTCCCATCATTTATTTGAGATGTTAAATATCCATTCCAACAATTTTTACAAAAAAAATGTTCATTACAAATTGTAAGTTGATTTATTGGTAAAATATCATCAAAACATACCATACATTGTTTTAATTTCTTATTTTCGATATCAATTTTTACAATATCGGAAATATGTATTCCATTATTACAAAAATCTTCTGTTGCTTTGTCTTTGTTCCAGTTATGTTTCATAAGTAAATAAAATGATTCGTCGTGAGTAATATTTCCTAAATATTCTGAGAAATTTTCAATTTCTGAATTTATAATATTTTCAATATTTTGACTATTATATATTTTAATATTATGTAAATCATTTGTTTTACATTCTAATATATGATTTATTTCAATAGAGTCGTTTTCCCATGTATCATCCCAATCACCATCTTCATCAAAGTTTTCATCAAAGTTTTCATCAAAGTCACTTAAATGTGTCATTTTATATATATAAGTGTTATTAATATAAATATATCGATAATCAATTTTAGTTTTAAATTTTTTTCTTGACTTTAAGTAACTTTATACTAAAGATGCCCAAAAACTCTTTAAAAAATTTGGTAAATTCTATTTTTAATAGAATCAATCCTCTACCTCCATATTCGTTTGAATTAACTTATGATAATATTCATATTTCTGAAGTATTTAAAGATATAACAAAAATTTTTATTGGTGGGATTAATTTTAAGTATGGTGAAAATGGTGGAATTGATATTCGTGATTTGACGGATACTAAAATGAATAATATAAAAGAATATATGCATTCGATTGGCATAACGTATACTATAAATTTTATAGATTTTAGTAAGTTTAAGGAATTACAAAAAAAAAAAAAATTTGAAAAGAATTATTTATCAGATTATACTTTTAATATACATGTAAGTCAAAATACAATAATTATAATTAATTTTGATTATTATATAAAACCAACATTATGGAATCGTATTTTGTAATTTATTAAAATTTGAAAGTTATAAAATAGTATAAAAATATAATATTTTATAATTTATTTCTTATAAAAAAGTTAATTAATCCAATGATTAAAATGCTTATTGGATTCTGAATTTGTTTTGCCATCCATTAGCAGAATCAGTTCTTTTTTGGAATACAACATCACCGGCACCATCAATTTTCATTCTCCATTCGTTTGGAGCATTGGTATATGGGGTTGCTTGGTTAAGATAAAGGGCTGGTTCGTTATCTTTGAAATCATCAGCTGCTGTATCATTACCAGTATCAATATATAATGAAGTTTGTGTTAATGCCATTTTTTTGTTAATGGTGAAGAATTTACCATTAGCAATATTACAATCTTCAGAAAGATCCCAAGAATCGTTGGTAGAGTTTGTATTTACGGAAGACCAGATGAAAGTTTTGTTGGTATCTCCGTTAAGAGTAATACCACCACCTACAGCACCAACATCAGTTGAAGTTGCTGAAGTTCCGGTGTTAAGCATAATGTTTTTATCTTCAGATATAATTTCCCCGGTGTTCATTGTAACGGTATCTCCTTGAACGGTAAGACTTCCTTGGACAACTAAGTCTCCATTTTGAGTGGTATTACCTGCAGTAGTTAAAGTACCTGCTACATTTAAGTTATTTAAACTAACTGTACTAGTACTTTGAGCTGTAATGTTACCAATTTGAATTGCAGTAGATGTTCCAGCTGTTCCGATTGTGATTGCACCAGAAGTAGTATCCATGTTAATAGCACCAGATCCTGCTTGGATATCTACACCAAGTGCTACATCAATATCAAGACCACCTGCGGTAGCATTGAAATCAAGAGCATTGTTACCAGTACCAGCAGAGTTGAGGGTAAGAGTTTGAGTTCCACCACCTGCAGCAGATACAGATACATTAGATGCTGCACCAGAAGTTGCGATGGTATAACCAGTTGTTGCGGTGTTTGTGGATGTTCCTGTAGTGTTAGAGTTAATACCACTAGTTCCAGCATCAATATCAATACCACCAGCAGTAGCGGAAGCATTAAGTTTGATAGCAGTTGCGGAAGCTTCGGCAGAATCTACAGAGTATTGTCCTACAACGGTTCTTGTGGAATTTGCTCCGTTAGTAATAGTTTCAGCACCAGTTCTTGTAATACCAGTAGTTCCACCAGTAGTAGTTACAACAGCACCAGTATTGGCAATATTAATACCACCAGTTCCACAATCAATATCAATACCACCAGCAGCGTTAGATGCGTTGAGTTTGATAGCGTTAGGTTGATTTTCAGTAGATGTAATATTAACAGATGAACCAGTAGCAGTAATATCTATATCTTCTCCTGCTGCGGCTCCAGTTGCTGAAATATCAATACCTCCAGTAGTTGCTGTAAGGGTAATTGCGTCAGCTGCACTTTCAGTAGATGTAATATTAACAGATGAACCAGTAGCAGTAATATCTATATCTTCTCCTGTTGCAGCAATATCAATACCACCAGCAGATGCGGTTACCTGGATAGCATCAGCACCAGTACCAGTGGAAGAAAGGATAAGAGAAGCATCTTTTGCTCCTGTGACAGAAATAGTAAGATCATCATCGTTAGCAGTTGCTTGAAGGGAGAAGTTGGATGGAGCACCAACAGCATCAATAGATACTGCACCACCATCAGCGGTATCAATAGTTACACCACTTGAACCAGTATCAATATCAATACCACCAGCAGCACCGGAAGCATTAATAACAATAGAGGCAGCTGCGGATTTTGCGGCATTCATGTTAATAATATTGGCTACATCTAAAGTATAACCAGTAGTACCATTTACATTGGTAGTTTTATTTCCAGTGTTAGTGTAAGTTTCATCCCCAGTTTGGGTAACAGTTGTAGCTCCAGTTCTTGTAATAGTAGAGGTTCCTACAATAACACAGGTTTCAGTTCCAGCTACATTTGTGTCTCTGTTTGCGTTAAAATCTTCAGTGAGGTTGCCAGTTACGGTTGTGATAGAAGTTCCACCTACATTTTCAGTTTTGTTGTTATTTACATTCATATCTAAACCACCAGCAGATGCGGTAATAATAATAGCATCAGCATCGCTAGTACCAGTGGAAGAAAGAACAAGGGAAGAATCAGTTGCTCCTGCAAGAGCAATAGTAAGATCCTCAGCTGCACCATCCGATGTGAGAGTGAAGTTGGATGCAACACCAATAGCATCAAGAGATATTGCACCACCATTAATGGTATCACCTACATCAAGATGGAAACCATTAGCTCCGAAGTTGAAATCACCACCAATAGCGTTAGCTTGAAGACTTACTGTGGTTGCATTAGAGTTACCTATTTGAATTAATGGTCTCTCACCACCAGTTCCGATAGTAATGTTTTTATTATACCCGCCATTACCAATACCAATAGTGGAACCAGATGAATCAATAGTAATTGCTCCAGAAGCAGTAAGGGTGGAAGTTCCAGTGACATCTGTTGACATATTTCCACCAGAAACAATGGTGGTAGTAGAATCTGTAGAGGTTATAGCAACAGATGTTCCTCCGGTAAGAGCAAGAGCTCCATCAGCTTCAAGGGTTGCTGTGGTGGATGCTTGAATATCAATAGCACCAGTTACTGCGATGTCTAAGCCTGCGCCTGCAACAATATCCATATTATTTGTGGCAGTTATTGCAATAGTTGTTCCTGCGGATACATCGAGGCATTTATTGACAGATTCAATAATGATACCAACAGAGTTGATAGTTGTTGCTTCATTATTGTATACTCTTCTAGCGAGCATGTCTTTAGTTGTGACTGTACCATAATTTGTTAAATCAATACTCATATTTTTTTGTTATACTTATAAATAAGAAATTAATTTTTTAAAAGTATTAAAAATAATACTTTTAAAAAATTAATTTATTAATTTAATTAATTGTAATTATGAACGCATATAGATGTAAAAAGTTAATTATTAATGGTTATTTTATATATCTTATATATATAATATTGTTTTTTATACAAAATGTTTCATGATATAATTTATAACACTATATTCTATAATAAATTCGACTGTCCATTAAATAGGCGAAAGATAAAATATAAAGAAAATCATTTGAATAAATCTCTTATAAATTATAACGATGGATATTTTATAAATTCACGAAATATGAAGCTATATTATCAGAAATTTTTTTTACCGAATAAAAAAATAATAGGCAAAATATTTTATTTACATGGATATGCTACAAATAATACATATTGGAGTACAGAAATTTGTAAAAAACTAGCTGAAAATGGATATTGTGTTTATACATTAGATTACGAAGGTCATGGAAAATCGGATGGTTTATGGGTTTATATTGAAGATTTTTCTTTTATTGAAAAAGATGTTTCTGATTTTATAGTTCAAATTATTAATAAAGAATATAGAAATTTGAAGACATTTTTAATAGGTGATTCCATGGGAGGTGCTGTAGCAATTAATGTTTTAAAAAAGCAAAAACATTTATCGTCCGGTTGTGTATTAATAGCACCAATGATAAAAATTTCAGATAATGCGAAGCCTAGTGAATATATACGAGATATTTTAATTTATTTATGTGATTATATTCCAACATTTCCAATTTTGCCGAATAATAATTTACCTGAAAGTGGTTTTCATCCATTAGTTAGTCGTCGAGTAATTTATTCGAATCCATTAATTTATAATCAAAAACCAAGATTAAAAACAGCATTAGAATTGTACAAAGTTTCTTGTGAAATTGAAGAAAATTTAGATAAGATAGATTTTCCATATATAGTTATTCATGGTTTACAAGATAAACTAACTGATTGTAGTCATAGTAAATTTTTATATAATTCATCTAAAAGTAAAGATAAAACAATAAAAATATATGATGAAGGATATCATTGCTTATTAGATGGTCCATTTAAAGATTTAGTTTATGATGATATATTAGTATGGTTAAATAATAGAATATTTTAACTATAATCAAAAAAAAAAAAAATAAAGTTTATATATAATTAATAATTATAAAAATTTATTTATATATAAAAATTGATTATTTATATAAATTGATAACTTATTGAAATAATAACTTTTTGTAAAATGGAAAAAAATAATAATCGTAGTGATAAATTATGTAATGTAATTAGAGATTTATATGAAAAAAATGAAAATATTTCTATTAGTGAACTATTTAAACTTTTTGAACATATTGGTCATAAATTTGATAATAATATTTATAACATATTTTTGATTAATTCGCGAAATGTTAATGATATTGATGATATAATTAATTTATGTATAGAAAGAAATATCAAATTTGAGGAATCATTATATGCTACAATTATCAAGAGTTATTGTTTATATTTAGAAGTTGAAAAATCGGAAAGATTTTTAGCTTTTATGAAAAAAAATAATATTAAATTAAAACAACGTACTTACACACATTTTATTAGAATGTATGATAGATTATGTAATTATGATAAATTATTTCAAATTTATGATGAAATAAAATTTTATAAAATAAAATTATTATCAATTGATTATATTACATTAATTAATTCTTTTTTAAAAGAAGGAAGTATTGAAAAGATAACTAAATTAGTTCAAGATATTGAAAATAATGATATTTGTTTTAACGAATGTCATATAGATTTATTAAAACAAATTTTTAAAAATAATTGTCTTGAATTTTCTCCAGCTATACTAACAGAAGAAGGATTTTGTGAAATTAATGAATGTAATTTAAAACCAATCAATATTACTCATAATGATCGTATTGAGATGATGGTTCATTTAGATATTCAAATAACTGATAGTAAATTAAAATTATTTAAAAAATTTAAACAATGGTTGTATAATCATTCAGATATTAATATTGTAATTGATGGAGCTAATGTTGGATATTTTAATAACAGACCAAATAAAGGAAATAGTATTAATTTTAAACAAATTGATAATGTCAGAACAGAATTAACTAAAATGGGGAATAATGTGGTTATTATTTTACACAAAAGACATACAAAGAAAATGTCAAAATCTCAAAATATGCTATATAAAAATTGGATGAAAAATAACCAAATTTATATTACTCCAGTTGGAATAAATGATGATATTTTTTGGTTATATACATCATTATATTCATCATCATATATAATCACAAATGATAGAATGAGAGACCATCATTTTAATATAAGTTATAATAAAATTGTAAAATGGAAAAAAAAAAATATAATTAATTATGAAATTTCAAAAAACTTACCAAAATTATTTTTTCCTAAAAAATATTCAGAAACATTTCAAAATCTTAATAAATATACATGTTTTTTTCCATTCAATAACAAAGAAAATAAATTACAATGGTTTTTCACAAAAATTAAATAAAGTTTTTATAATGTATTATTAAAATTAAACGTAAATTTTTGTAATTTAGAATGTTTTTGTTCAGTTGTTCCTAAAAATTGAATAAAATTATCAATCAAATATTTTAAATTTTGTATTCCTTTTTTGGCATTTGTACATACTTCTTCATGATTTGGTTTTTGTGTACTATCATCTGAATCAATACATTCATTTGTAACTAAACCTAAAACTAATACATTCATTTTAGAGTGAGCAGCAACAATAACTTCTGGAATTGTACTCATCCCAACAATGTCACAGTTCATTGATCGAATTAATTTAACTTCTGCTGGTGTTTCATAACAAGGTCCTGCTACTCCGCAATATATTCCTTCTTTTACAATTGATTTTAAATTAGGTGATTGTTTTGCGATATCTAAAATAAATTTACGATATTTTTTTGTATATACATTATTTAATGCAATAAATCTTTTTCCTAAATAATTATTATTAGGTCCTTCTAATGGACTAAATCCTACTAATCCTGGTAAATAAAGATGATCTTTAACAACTATAATATTTCCTGTATTCAAAGTTTTATTTACAGCCCCTGATGAATTAGTTATAATTAATGTCTTAATTCCAAGTGATTTCATCACTCTTACTGGATAAGATACTTCTTTTGTGTCATAACCTTCATATGAATGAAAGCGACCTTGCATAATTACAATATCAATATTATTCATACTAGCTAATATTAATTTACCATCATGTCCTTTAACTGTTGATACAGGAAAGTATGGAATATCTTGATATGGAATTTCTTTTAATATTTTAAAATTTTTTATAATATCATTTTGGCCACTTCCCAGAATCATTCCAATTTTAGGAATAAATAATATTTTATTGTGTATTTGATTAAAAATATATTTTTTAGATTCATTAATTTTATCAATAATATCTAATTCTTTTTTTTTTATTCTGTTATACATTTCATATCCAACATAAGAAAGACCTAATGCTGTTAGCATGAAATTCATTTTAGTAGCAAATGGTGTAAGCAATTGATATGGATATCCTTTCATTTTAATGTTATTATCATATAATAGAATTATATGTTTATTTAGAATAGAAAATCTGGATAATAATATTTCATAATTATGATTGTCATTGTCAAAAGTATTAGAAATTGACAAATATCAAAAAAAAATGAGCAACAGTATCTAAATACTGGATATAATGTAAAATAAAGTAAAAATACGAATAATAATAATTCTAGCATATTATTTTTAAGATTTCGATATAAGTTTCTATTTTAAAATTGATTTTTTATATCAAGTTTAAAATAAAAATAATTAAAGTATGCAAGAAGGCAATTATAACGTAAATATTAGGCAACCAGCCGTTGCTCCTAATAATGAAGAAGATGACAAGTTATGTTTTGGTAATAAAGGTAGTTTTATTTGTATTACGATATCGTATTTGTTAGCATTTATTTGTGAACAATTTACTATGAAAGACAGAATTCCTGGTATTGTTTTAGGAATAATTGCTGCTGTTATTGGATTTCCGGCTCCATTTTTTGTTTTATATCCTACCGTTAAGACTTTTAATGGTGGGCAACAACAGAATAGAAAACCGGGATTTGCTCATAGAATATTGATTGGAATGTTTTTATACGTTCTCACAATAATTGTTGCTACAATGTTGATTGTGAATGCTATTCATGAAGAATCTTCTATTACGGGTTTAGCAGTTGTATGTTCTAGTTTATTAGGATATTCGGCACTATTATTTTATATTGACCAGCCTAGGCTTAATTAAAAATTGAAAAGAATTAAATATATATAAATAATAAATATATAATGAAGAATCTAACTCAAAAATTAATTACTAGAAATATCAGACATTTTACTTCAAAAAATCCATTACATATTCCAATAATTGCGAATAGTTCGATTCCCGTTAATTTATATGGGGTATATGATGGTGAATGGAAGAATGGAAATGGATATGTGCTTGAATCGCGTAATCCTTTTTCTAAAGAAATTAATGGTAAAATTAAAACTGGAACTATTGAGGATTATAGAAATATAATTAGAAAAATGTTTGCTGTTAAGAAAGATTGGATGAATATGCCTACACCAAAAAGAGGAGATATTGTAAGACAAATTGGTGAGCAATTGCGTATTGAGAAAGATGAGTTAGCACATATTATTTCACAAGAAACTGGTAAAATTAAAACAGAAGCACTTGGAGAAGTTCAAGAAGCAATTGATATATGTGATTATGCTGTTGGGTTATCAAGAATGCAAACAGGTTCAATTATTCCATCAGAGAGAAATGATTATACATTAATGGAGAGGTATAATCCTCTTAAAAAACATGTTGGTATTATTTCAGCATTTAATTTTCCTTGTGCTGTATTTTTTTGGAATACCGCTTTGAATTTAATTTGTGGTAATACACAAATATGGAAAGGAAGTGAAATTACACCATTAACTTCTATTATTTGTACTAAAATTGTATCAAAGGTTTTGGAAAAAGAAGGCATTCCAGGTGCTGTTGCTTCTATGATAATTAGTGATGGTAGTGTTGGCGAAGCAATGTCTAATGATACTGATATTGAATTATTATCATTTACTGGTTCAACTAAAGTTGGGAATAGGGTAAATGTAAATATTGCTAAAAGATTTGGTCGTTCTATTTTAGAACTTGGTGGAAATGCCGCATCAATTGTTACAAAAAATGCTAGACTAAATGTAGCTTTAGATGCTATTACGTTTGCTTCAGTTGGAACAACAGGGCAAAGATGTACAACTACACGTAGAATTTATGTTCATGAAGATATTTATTATAGTTTTTTATTAGAATTAAAACAACGATATTCAAAAATTAAGATAGGTAATCCTTTTCATGAGGATACTCTTATGGGTCCTTTAATTAATCAACAAGCGATTGATTGTTATAAAAATATAATTTTACAGATAAAATCTCAATATTTATCAAGTCATGCTAAAATAGAATATGGGGGAAATGTATTAGATAATAACTGTGTAGAACCAACGATTGTTTCATGTTCTCCAGATTTTGAATTAGCAAAACACGAAGCATTTGTTCCAATTGTTTATATCATGAAATATAAAAATTTAGAAGAGGCTATTGATATGAATAATAATGTAGAACAGGGTTTAGGTTCATCTATTTTTTCAGATAATTTAAATGAAGTTTCACAATGGATAGGTGCTAATGGTTCTGATTGTGGTGTTGTTAATGTTAACACATCTACTTCTGGGGCAGAAATTGGTTTAGCGTTCGGTGGTAATAAAAGTACTGGTTGGGGACGTCATGCGGGTTCAGATAGTTGGAAACAATATATGAGAAGATCTTCTGTTGCTATGAATCATGGCAATGAAGATAAAGTGGAACTTGCTCAAGGAGTTTCTTTTAATAATGAAGAAAATAAAGATGATACATTAATTACATTAGATTATAGACACGCATCAAATACAATATGGAGTTATCATTAATCGAAGGTATCTACGCTTAAAACGAAATTATTCTATTATAATAGAATATACTATCAATATGCGGGCTAGTTTTGGAAACGAAAGAAAAAGACAACAAGAACAGAAAAGAAGAAAAAGAAGAGAAGAAGAAAAATTGGAAAGAGAAGAAGAAGAACAATACCAGGAAGATTTAAGAAAATTCAATCTTATGACTCCTGAAGAACAAAAAGCATGGAATGATGCAGTAATAAAAGAAGAAGAAGAATACAACCAAAAAGTACGTGAACGAGAAGAAAAAGAATGGAAAAAAGAAGAAAAAAAAGGAGAAAAACTAAAGCAATATATAAGGAATGATATATATGATAAGTTTGCAAGAAAGCAACTTTCTGCTTTTGATGAAGAGCAGGTTATTAAATATTTTAACGATAAATGGACGTATTGGAAAATTCATGATAAATATCTTCCTCGAATAAAAAAAATTAGCGATTTTGAGAAATTAGATATTGTAGTTAATAAAATAAAAGAATTTAGAGAACAAAATAAAGGATTTTTAGGAAAAATGAAAAATAAAGTTTTTGGTGAAAAACTAACAATTGGGGGAACTGGTAGTAAAAAAACAAGAAAACACAGAGGTGTTATCCAAACTGGAGGTAAAGCAGGTAAGTTAAGAAAAGGATACAGATATTCTGGTAAAAAACTTAAAAGTGGATTACCACAAATTGTTAAAGCAAAATCCAAAAAAAATTAATTAATTTGTCTAGATTTTTTTTTCTAGGTTGTATATATTTAATACATTATACTAAAATATAAATTTATTATAGTATAATAGACATTATGCCAAATCAAAAACAACAAAAAAAAACTACTGGTGATAAAAAAGTAAGAAAAGTAAGGAAATCAAGAAAATCAAGAAAATCTAATAAAAGAATTGGTGGTAAATTAGGTATTGATGATCAATATCCTACTATTTCACAACAACAAGTACCACTAAAGAAGGTGAAAGTTGACCAAAAAACTCTTGAGGATTATATTGAGGCGGCGAAAAAAGGAAAAAAAGGAAGATACAAAAAAAACTCTTTTGTTTCCGCCGAAATAAAGAACGTAGCAAAATGTTTGTTTAATGACGGTAGATACCAACCAGGAAAAAGAATTGGCGCAGACTCGGCCAGTGGTATAATTCTTGTGTTATGTGATAAAGAAAAACCTAAATGTAATGAAGAAAATTATAATGGATATATTGTAAAATATCAGAATACGCGCAATACGTTACAGAAAGAAGTAGATAAACAAATAGCGGTATACAACATAGATACAGAATCTCCTATAGCACCTAATATTATAACTCCTGTAATACAGTGTGACAATGGTGAGATGGTTATTATGGAATATATTGAGGGTAATACATTTGCTCAAATTGTTCCCGAATTATTTAAATGTTTTATGACAAATAGAGATGAATTATTAAAAATTATGGCAGAAACTTTTCAAATTCTAGACAAATTACATGAAGCAAATATGTACCATGGAGATTTACATATTAATAATATTATGCGCAAAGTAGATAGACAAACTAAGAAAAAAAAAATGATATTAATTGATTTTGAGTCCATTGGTAAGCCGAACTATTATAGTGAAAAAGATAGACCGATATATTTCTCTCCTCTTAATGAAGCTACAGACGTAGAAAAATTTATAAGAAAATTATCATTTTTCGGTTTTCAATACGATAACGTTATAAAGTCAGCAAAATATTACATGAGAATTTATAGTAAAGAGGTACAAAAAGATTTTTACAACGATATATGTAAGATTTATATGGAAAATAATCCGTCGAAATTTGGATGTATAATAAATTTAATTAAATACCATGCTAATTTTTTCAATGAATACCGAAGGTATGGAAAGAATGAAAAAACAATACACAAATTATTTTCTAAGTATGTTGAATTAGCACGTATTTTTAATGAAAAAAGAGAGAGAGTTGTTATAGATGATGATGATAATGATGATGAAGAACAAGAATGGGGAGAACACGACTGTAAAGTTGCTAAATGGTTTCTGACTGAATATGCGAATACTTATCCATATAAGTACGATGAATTCCCTTCGGAGTTTTGGGAAGTCCTTACGTCCGAGGATTACAACTTTGATAATGATGATGATGATTATTATTATGGAAATTCTACTTATTATGGAAATAATGGTAATAATGATTATTCTGTAAATTTTACTAATAGTGATAATAGTAATAATAGTAATCAAGGTTATCAATCAAATGGAAATTCTACTAATCAAGGTTCTCAATCAAGGTTGATTCAATCAAGGTTGATTAGAGAAAAACAAAGAAGTAATAACAAAATTGGTGGTAAAAAAGTCAGAAAACACAGAGGTGTTACCCAAACTGGAGGTAACGCAGGTAGGTTAAGAAAAGGATACAGATATTCTGGTAAAAAACTTAAAAGTGGATTACCACAAATTGTTAAAGCAAAATCCAAAAAAAATTAATTAATTTGTCTAGATTTTTTAAGTAAGTCATATACAACAATTACCGCACTTCGTATTAATTGACGTTCAATATCATCTGGTAACCAACCATTGTTACCTTCTTCTTCCATAACAGATTGTAAAGAATTTGCCAAATCTTCATCATTTACTTTAAAAACATTTTCAATAATTTTTGTATATTGTGATGAAATATCGTCTTTCATTTCAATAAACTCTTGTTTAAATTTTTCTCTTTCAAGTTCATTTTTTTTTTCTATATTAGAGGAGATTGAATTTAATTGATTTACTATTATTTTTAATTCTTCTCCTACATTTTCTTTAATTTCTAATATTTTTTCATATATTTCTGTAACATTTTGTTTTCTTTCAACTTGTTCTTGATTATTTAACGAAATGAATGTAGATTCTAATTCATTAAATTTACTTTCCAATGTTTGTGAATTTTGAATTATTTCTGTAATTTTATTATTATTTAGAAATGTATTTTCCTTTAAATTTGTAATATCTGTTTTATTTTGATTTTGTAAATCAGATAATCTTTGCTCAATAAGTAAATTTTTTTTATTTATTTTAGTTAAGGCTATATTATTATTATTAATTTTTTCTTTAATTGATGAAATAATATTTTGAATTTGGTTAATTAATTCTTCTTGTTTTTTGTCAGTAGAAAAAGATATACCCATTTGTTAAATAATATTTATTTAGATATAATTTATTATATGGTACTACATTTAACTATATAATAAATTTGTAAGTTTAAGTTTTCATAAATTTATATTTAGTAAGTTAAATAATAAATAATGTCATCATTATTAGAAAAGATTTGTGGATTTACCTTTGATAAAGTTTATTGTATTAGTATTAAAGAACGAAAGGATCGTCAAAAAAATGTTATCAAAGAATGTTTAAAAGTTAATTTAAATTTTGAATTTATGTTAGTAAATAAAAATATAGAAAATCCAATACGAGGTTGTTTAGAATCACATTTAAAATGTATAAAAAAAGCACTAGAATTAAATTATGATAATATTTTAATACTTGAAGATGATATTTTGTTTAATATTGATGGAATAAATGAACTCATAGAAAAAAATACAATTCAAATTCCAAAAGAATTTGATATTCTTTATTTAGGTTATCATATAAATAATGGATTTAAATTTACTGATAATGTAATCAAAGCACTTTCAACTCAAACAACACATTGTTATGTTTTAAATAAGCGTATTTTTCAGTATATAATAGATAATATTGAAAAGGAGTGGTCTTCTATTCCGGAATATTCTGAAAGAAATTACTTAGAAAAACTAATAAATTGGAATTGTAGAGCAATAGATTTATTTTATGCTAAATGGGTAAATCATAGAAGAAATAATTCTTTTGCATTGTATCCAATTTTAGGTTTTCAATATCCTAATTATAGTGATATTGAAAATAGGATGATTGATTATCGAGCAATAATGAAAGAAAAAGCAGATAAAATGTATTCTCAAATATTTATAAAAAATAGTTTAGATATAAAAAAAACTTTTATGATTAATTTAGATAGAAGACAAGATAGATGGAATAAAATGATGAAAATATTAAAAGAAAAGAATTTTGATATATCAAAAATTACAAGATTTTCAGCAATTGATGGACGTACTCATGATTTTTCTCAAGATTTAAGATTATTTGTAAATATAGATTTAAGTATAATTAAAAATCCATATAAATCTCATGAATTTCGTAAAGGTGTTTTAGGTTGTGCTTTATCACATTATAAAATTTGGAAAATTATTAATTGTGATTCAAACAATAATAATGATATTTTTATGATTTTAGAAGATGATATTCAAATAGTAGATAATTTTTCACAAAAATTGGATAAAATTTTAAAAATCTTATCAAATGATAATAATTGGAATCTCACTTTCTTAGGATTTACTGATGATAAAGATTTAAATAGTGATATTATGATATATGAAGGAATTAAAAAATTTTCTGGAGAAAAGAGAATTAATGGTGGGGGAACATTTGGATATTTAATACGAAAATCTGGTGCTAAAAAGTTAATTACAATTGCTGATACGGATGGTATTCGTCAAGCTATTGACTGGTTTATGATAGAGCAATTTGATAAAGTGTGTTCTTATAAATGTAATCCAAGTTTAGTGTCATCATTATCGACATTTGATGGAAATAATGATTCTGATGTTCAGAATGATATTAGTAAATTTGAAAGTTTAAGATCGCCACATACAATGCGAATAATTTTAGATGATAAAATTTTTTATCGTGATAATCATAGAAATATGTTTAAATTTAATTTAGATTGTTCTATTTCATATATTGGAAAACAAAATTCTGATAATAGAACTATAAATACAGATGTACTTTTAACACAAGATAAGGTTAAATTATCTTTAATACAAACAAAGCCGAGTATTGTATTATATGTAGGTAATTTTTCGAATATAATGACAATTAATTTGGCAGAAACAATTTCTGAAGCATTTAATGTATTTGTATTTTGTGATTCTCCTAATGTAAAAATTAATAATGTTTTTTACTTACACTATTCAAAGTTTCAACTATGTATAAAACAGATTAAGCCAGCATTTATTATATGTACTGATTTAACTTTTTTCTTATCAAATACAACAAATTCGTATAAATTTATTTTTTGGCAACAAAATCCATTTAGAAAAAATGTTTGGAATGATATTCCTTTACCAGCGAATGGAAGACCATTATTATTCAATATTGCTAAACTTATTCACAAAATAGTATGTCCTTGTGATTTGTATAAAAAAGTATTTTCAGACACAATGTTAATAGCGGAATCTTCTATAGCAACAATTCCTTATTGTATAAAAGTAATTTATGAGAGTTTTTATTCAAAAAAAGTATCAAATAAATTTATCTGTTTAGATAAAAATAATGAAAAAGCGATTGAATTTTTTAAAAATTATAAAAAATGTCATAGTGATTCTAAATTAATTTTGTTTAATGTTGATATTCCTATTTTTGATGGACTGGAAATTATAAAAACTGATAGTATTAATAATATTTATAAAAATTTATTTTCATGTGAATATTTTCTTAATTTTGATTATTATGATGAAGCATTTTATAATGTATTAGTAGCAATTAAAGCTAAAACATTTTGTATAATACATGGAAATTTTCAAAATAATGAAAATATATCTGATAATCCATGGATTATAATTGATCATAAACTTCCTTCATACGATAATTTATTTTCTGAAGTAAGTAGAGAAAAATTGTTAGAAAATATGGAAAAATATATAAAAGATTTTGATATTAAAAATTCTACACAAAAATGGATAGATGAATTTAATTAATGACTAAATTTACATAGTCTTAAATTATGAGAATGTTTTGTATTACATTTCCGTTGTTTTCCAATATAAGCATCAGAAATATGAAATTTAAGTGAAAAATTATCAAAATTATCTAGATTTTTTTTAAATTTCAGATTTACTGAATATAATTTTCCACCATCTGTAAATTTAAAATTAATATATGATAGTTTTAATTTTTTTTCTTTTTTTTTATAAATATTTTAAATCATATATTTAAAACGTTCTGTAAATTTTGAATCTTCGAATTTATTTTCTTCATAAATATATGGAAATTTTTTATCAAATATTCCAGTTTGTCTATTAAAATCAATTTCATAAATTAATTTTTTTAAATGCGTAATATCAATTATATGCATAGGATTAAGATACTCATAAACAACAAATGCTAAATCGTTTGGCATATTTGTTAATTGAATGAATTTGTATATATTGCCAAGCGAATATTTGTATTCAACATGCTTTTTATCGGAATCATTACCTTCAAAACCAACAATTGTCGCTATAATCACTTTATCATTCATAATTATACACAATTTACTATAATTGTAATAAACTTATAAATTTTCTATTTTAAATTTAATTTAATTTAAGCGGTTTTTCAAATTGAGATAAATACATATTTTGAAGTATTAAATATACCAATTTTATAATTGAAATTTTATATTAAAAATTTACACCAAATAATATATAATTACTTATTATATGTCTGTGGAACTATCAAATACTCAAAATGCGTTGATGGGGTCTTTTGGTTCAACTATCGAAGTTTTAATTCAACATCCATTAATTACTTATAAAAATGCGTTACAGGCTAATAGAAAAATAAATCCGTGTATGAACAGCATTTACAAAGGAGTATTTATAAATGCGATTACCATGGGACCTTTAACTGCCGTGCAATTTGCTGGTTTCGGAATTTTTTATAAACAATTTCAAAAACATAATATTATAGAAAATCACGAATCGCGTTCAATGATTAGTTCTACAATTGCTGGAGCTTTATCTGGTTTTATCGCAGGACCAGCAGAACTTATTATCGTCCAACAGCAAAAAACAGATAAACCCCTTATGCCATTAATGAAATATATGAAAAAAAAATATGGATATCGGGTTATCCCAAAAGGAACTTTTCCTTGTATAGGACGAGAAGCAATTTACACGGCTGGTATGTGTTCATTAACACCAATTCTAGAAGAAAGATTACTTACTTCATGTCCATCTATTTATAAAAAAAAATCTGTAAAATCATCATTTACAGCAAGCATTGGTTCTGGATTAATTTGCGGAACTATTTCACATCCATTTGATACTATCAAAACACATATACAAAATAATCCTGATACCAATTCATTTAAGGCTACAAAAACTTTATTATATACTGAAGGTTGGGGTTCTTTATTTAAAGGCATTGTCCCTCGTAGTTTAAGAATTGTTGGCACTTTTTTCATAATAAATGAGTGTAATCGATTCTATATAAAAAATATCTTTCCAAAATTTTAATTTTTTATAATAAATGAATGTCAGAAAATTTATAAAAAATTAGTCCCAAATTCTTAAAAAAATAAAGTAATTTTTAACGAAATTTATTATTGTCTCTTTCTGTTACTTCTAAATAAAAATATATAATAATTTGTAATTCGTAACATGGTATCAGATCAGATAATTCAACCCAGTGATATGTAATTTCTCTAATAAGAGAATCCTCTATTCTAATATGTGATTTAGAATTTTGAATTAAATTTAAAATTCCATTAATTCCAATTTTTTTCCCATCATTATGCGGACTATTTAAAAAATCTATACATTTGTGAAAAATTGTACTTAAAAAAATAGAATATTTTTCTAAAAATGAAGTTAATTGAACAATAATATTAAGAAGATTTGATATAATCATTTCTTTTTTTTTTTCATTATTATTTCTAACATTTAATTCTAACATAAAATTTATAAATAAAATAATCTTGTCTTCAGTAAAACGTTGTTCTTTAATCAAATATTTCGTTATTTGATTGATAATAATAATAAATTCGTTTAATAATTTATTGTCATCTAAACATTTTTTAAGAAGAGAATCATCTTTATTAAAATTCATTTTGGAAAATAAAAATAAATAATCTAAAATGGAATAACCATAACCAAATCGTAAATATAATTCAGACTGAGAATTTTTAAAATAATTTAATTTAAAATCATCATATAATGATTGTGATAATGTTGGAAAAATAGTAATATCAATAATATTTAAAAATTGTGACATATAAGTAAGAATATCATAAGGTAATTTTTCAAATTTTGATAAATTAGTGTTCCGATGTATCTTTTTTCTCCAAACATATCTTATTTTTTGATTTTTTAAATTAAATTTTGTAATTCTATTTCTCCGTATATTATCATGATAATAACTCATTATAATTTTTTAAAAATAGATTGATTAATGTTATTAAGTTATGTAAATAATATATTAATCAATTTTTAAAAATATTTATTTTTTCTGTAATTTCCAAAGTTTTGCTATAGCCCCAAATGCTTCCTTATGTGTTTTTTTTGGATTTTTCTTTTTCCAGATAGGCATTTGTTCTTTCATGAAAAGTTGATATCCAGTTAAAGATTTTTTAGTTTTATTTGAAATTGTCTTTGTTTTGTTTGATTTTTTTATTTTTTTAGGTTTTTTAGTTTTTTTAGTTTTTTTTTTATTGGTTTTAATACTTAATATTTTTAAAACTTTTGGTGGTTTATTTCCTCCAATTTTAGTAGGTTCATTTTTATTAATTTCAACAATTTCTTCTTCTGTTTCTTCATTTGTTTCTTCATTTGTTTCTTCATCTGTTTCAATGTCATCTGGATATCGTGTACTAAAATCACCACCAAGTTTATTTGGATCAGCTTTAAAACTATCTACACCACGTCGTAATCTTACTCTTTTAATATTTCCTCCTTCTTGATTATTTGTAGAATTTTCAGTATCACTTTCTGTAATTGTTGCAGACATTGTGGCATCTGGGAGATCATTAATATAACTTTGTTTTGATTCAAGTCCCTCATTGTTTCCAAGTTGTTGTAATAATTGTTTTAACATATTATTATTATCTTTTAATAATTCTTCTATACTCATACTAATTGATTATATAATTTACAAAAAGAAATTAAAATAATCTGTTTTTTTTTTTTAAATTATTTTGTTTCCATTTTTTTAGTTTTTTAAAATCATCTTTTGTCATTTTAAAAATTTCTTCAAATTCCATATTAGATAAATAACATTCTCTTTGACTAATGATTACATCAGATGGATAATTATTATCTTTATTACAAATTAATTTTTTATATGAATATATTTTATATTCATTTTGAATATTTATTTCCAATGAAATAATTTTTTTTTTAATTTTATTATTTATTGTTTTAATTTTATTTCCATATGATTTATTTGTTGTCATTTTTATTTTATAATAATGTTTATTTGTTATTTATCAATTTTTTAATAAATTAATTTCTGTTTTTTCATAATGATTAGCAACTGATTCTAACTTAATAATTCTATGTAATGGAACTTTAATATACGGAATATCTTTTAACGGAATATCTAAAAAATAACCTAATAAACATCGTAGAACAGCAGTATGTGTTATAATCATTATACATTCATCTTTTCGTTCTAATTCTAAAATAAAGTATTTAAGTCTTTCAATTATATCAGTATAAGATTCTCCATATGGATATCTATAATTTAGTTTATTTTTTTCTCTGTTTCTAGCAATATTAGGATAAATTAATTTTATTTGATCATATGTCATCCCATCACAAATACCTGCATTTATTTCATCTAGTAATTTTTTATTAATTATATTATATTTTTTAGAAAATGGTTTAGCTGTTTCTAATGTTCTTTTTAATGTACTAGTATAAATTGTATTAATATCATTATCATCATTATGAATATGAGTAAATAATTTTAATGAGTATTGTTTTCCTATATGAGATAATACCGAATTTCCTCCGATAGTTCCGCTAACATTATCTAAACTTTGTCCATGACGACTTAAATAAATTTTTCCACTATTAATATTAAGATTCATTAAAAAATTACATAATTCTAATTTTAATGCGGAATTAATTTTAAATACATGAAATGATTTTTGAACGTTTATAATTTTTATATAAGAATTATCTTCATCATTATCAATAGTTTCATATACTCTTTTATAATGTGAAATTCTTTTTTTAAAATCATCTAATGCTACATTTGCTGGCATTTGTACGTAATCATCATTTGTCAATTTCATTTGTAAATTTTTTTCAATAATATCACTTTTATCACAAATACTTTCTACAAACATAATGTCAATATTCTCTTTTGATAATCTTTCAATCAACATACTTCTTCGTAATTTTGTAGTATTCGTTGCATCAAATATTGACACAACATTTCCTGTCATTGCGTTCATCCATTTAATTAATTCTTCTAATACATCCATAGCAAATTTATTTCTTAAGTTTTTTGCTTCGGAATTATTCGAATCAAAAAACTTATTATCATTAAAAGTATTTTTAAAAAATTCACGACGATAATTGCCTACATTAAAAACCTTTGAGTTATATCCTACCCATGTTGAATACCTATTGAGTTTTTTTGAAATAAAACTTTTACCCCTAGCAGGTAATCCGACAAGAATTACAATTAATTTATTATGTGACATTTAAATTAAAATATATTTGAATTTAAATTACTAATTTAAAATTCAATTCTCTTTTTTATTACAATTTACTACTTTCTTTCATACGTCGTATTTCTACAGATTCTGCCAATTCCATTACAATTTTTTCTGTTGCTTCAAAATTCATACATGAATCAGTAATAGATATACCACATTTTAGTTTGTCGCTTTGACCGAAAATTAATTTCTGATTTCCTTCATTAATATTACTCTCCATCATCATTCCCATAATTGATGTATTGCCGTTTGCTAATTGCTGACAAATATTTCTACATACATTTGGTTGATTACGATAATCCTTTCCTGAATTTCCATGAGAACAATCAATCATAATTCTAGGAATTACTTTAGATTTAATTAAAATATCTTCTGTTTTTTTTACATATTCTTTATTATAATTTGGTCCATCTCTTCCACCTCTTAAAATAATATGAGTATCTTTATTACCTGAACTTTTTACAATTGCTACTAAACCTTGTTGTGTAATGCTTAAAAAACAATGACTATGACGAGCAGATATAATAGCATTAGCGGCAATATCTATCGAACCCTTTGTTCCATTTTTAAATCCAACTGGCATACTTAATCCACTAGATAATTGTCTATGAACTTGACTTTCAGTTGTTCTAGCTCCAATAGCAGCCCAACTCATTACGTCAGCAATATATTGAGGTGTAATCGTATCTAAACATTCATATCCACAAGGTAAACCCATATCACTAATATCTAATAAAAGTTTTCTTGCTAGTCTCATACCATCATTTATTTTACAACTATCATTTAAATATGGATCATTAATTAAACCTTTCCACCCAACCGTTGTTCTAGGTTTTTCAAAATAAGTTCGCATTACGATTAAAACATTTTTTTTAACTTTTTGTGATAAAGCAAATAATCTTTTAGCATAGTCCATTGCTTCAGAAATATTATGTATTGAACAAGGACCACATACTAATAAAATTCTATCATCATTTCCTGTTAAAATATTTGATATATCATTACGGCAATCTCGCACTGTTTGTGCTGCTTTTTTTGTAATTGGAATTTCTTCAAGCATACAGGCAGGTGGAATCATCGGCACTAATTTTTCAATATTTGTATTATGTATTCCATCTTGTTCATCAAATGTTGTTAATATTTTATTTGATTCTTTAGGATTTCGTGTATCCATTTGTATTAATTAATATAACTATATATGATTTATATATTTATATTAATTAATTCATTATTTAATCATTATTCATCAATTCGAATTAAAGGTGTTTGCCCTCCATAAACATATTGACCTTGTTTTATCAAAATTTTCATATTTTCTTTTATTGGAACTATTATATCAACTCTAGAACCAAACTTTATCATACCTAGTTCCTCACCTTTTATAACCCTAGTTTGTTGTTTTAGAAATGGAACAATTGTTCGAGCAATCATTCCTGCAATTTGGACTACAGAGATTGTTCCTATTTTTGTAACAATATTATGTATCATTCTTTCATTAAAAGTGCTTTTTTCAAATAAAAAGGCAGCTCTAAATGTTCCATGTTTGTATATTTGATTTATTAAAAAACCATCATATGGTATATATTGAATATGTGGATCAAACAAAGACAAGAATATAGATATATAAATATTGTTATTAATTTTCATTATTTTTTGAATTCTTCCAAAACTTGGTGCTAATATGATATTATCATCTTTTTTTATATCAAAATTAGGTCTCTTAAAAAAATTTATACATATAACTATTAAACTAATTGATATTAAAATAATATATGAATTATATATTTTTATTCCAAAAATTAACATTAATATTGGAATAATTAATGTTTTTAAACCATATTTGAATATATAATTATATTTTAATACATAATCTTTCATTTAATATTATTATAATATTTTTATTATTTTGTTTTACATTATTGTAATCTTATCACCAGCATTAACTAATAGTACATTTGCATCTTGAGTATTTTTTTTTGAAGTTGTCATAAAATGTTTTCCATTCATATTAACAATATAACTATTTTTTGTTGAATTAATTTCATAGATAAGTTCATCAGAATTTAATGTATATTGTTTTTTTATTTCTTTTCCCCATACATTATTAATATGTGTATTATATATAATTGAATTTTTACGTGATGAAAGATGAAATAAGTCATTAATTTGCGAATCCTGTTTGATTAAACTTATTCTATATTTGTTAGGAGTAGAAATTTTTATAGTTATTTTCTTATATCCAGTTATATCATAGCGTATTTGTTTTTTGGATACTGTAATTGTTTCTCCAAATTTGATTTTTTGTAATAATAATTCTTTTGTATATTTATATAATTTTTGTCCATTAATATTACTTTTATTTAATAATTTTTGTTTTATAATTTCTTTTTGTTTTTGTCTCTTTTTTTGTTCGGTAGCTTCAAATTCTTGTTGTTTTTTTAATTCAAGTTTTCGTTTTTCTGCTCTAAGTTTTTCCTTCTTTTTAATTTCATCTCGCAAACGTTTTTCTTCTTGTTCTCTTGCTACTCGTTCAGATTCTACTCGTTCAGATTCTACTCTTGCTACTCGTTCAGATTCTACTCGTTCAGATTCTACTCTTGCTACTCGTTCAGCTTCTACTCGTTCAGATTCTACTCGTTCAGATTCTACTCTTGCTACTCGTTCAGCTTCTACTCGTTCGGTTTCAACTCGTTCGGCTT
>Ga0257107_1000062_pt1 | contig 37820 bp, 41 predicted proteins | sample LP_taG_2_FD_190178 | JGI IMG/M metagenome (GOLD analysis project Ga0257107, IMG submission 190178) | Marine microbial communities from Northeast Subartic Pacific Ocean, Canada - LP_J_2011_P26_500m | ecosystem: Environmental > Aquatic > Marine > Oceanic | place: Canada: Northeast Subartic Pacific...
CTTTATTTTGTTTGTGATTCATTTGTGAATGGTTTTTAATCTTTGAGTACACAAAATTTCAGTAATTTCATCGTCTGAAAGCTGATTCAGGCATCCGCCATGCGGACAGTTTTTCAATTCACAAATCACAGGCCAGTCCAGGTTTGGTGTTATCGCCCATTGTTGCTGATCGTACGGTCCCCAGCGAGTTGGCGTATGTGGTTTTGCAGGACAGAAAAATCCAAGCAGCGGAGTTCCTGCAGCATTTGCCAAATGCAAAGGTCCGGTGCTGCTGGTAATCAACAACGAAGCATTCCGGATCACAGTAAATAATTCTGCAAGTGAAAATCGTCCAACAGTCTTCTTTACTCTCTCTTCTGGAAAATCCGCAGCCAGTGTATTCACCACATTTTCTTCTCCGGAAACTCCTGTTAATAAAACCGTCCAGTCAGTCTTTTCCAGTAACAGTCGTATTATCAGTTTGTATTGCTCCTCATTCAAATTTGGAGCAGAAGCACCGCTTCCGGAATGCAATATAACATAATCCTTAGATTTTAATTCTGTCTGGAAATCAGCCCACCACGGTTCTGGTGTCCATTACTTAAACTCGTAATGAGGCTGGGTTATTTTGTCCGACATAAGTGATTCAAGCAGGGAAAGATTGTATTCAGACTCATGTTTCCGGTAGTCATTTCGGTGTTCGTAAATGCGCCTGTTCATAAGGAATGAATACCAGCGGTAACCTGTACCGATCCGGAGAGGAATTTTTGCTTTTAGCAGAGCAAAGGCTAATTCCGGTCGGGGATAAAACAGTATTGCCGCGTCAAAATTCAGTTCCTGAAGTTCGCTACTGAGCTTAAGAAGCCCTTTCCAGCCCTTGTGACGTCCATGTGGTTCATAGCTGAGCAACTGGTCAATCCCTGTATATTGCTCAAACAGGGGGACAGTGTAAGGCTGTGCCAAAAATGAAATGAAAGCTTCTGGGTAATTATTGCGTAAAGCTGTAACTGCAGGAAAAGTCAGAATGGTATCGCCAGCCCGATCCGTGCGGATCAGCAGGAAACGTTTGCGCGAATCGGATGAAGGATTTGTTGACATGAATGCATTATTAAATATTCAGGAAAAAACATTTACTATGCCTGAAAAATATTGCTCCAAAGTTTGCCTGAAACTTGGCGTCCTATTTCGGCAATGGATTCAGTAAGAGGGATGGATTTTGGACAGGCTTCAACACAGTTTTGCGCATTGCCGCAATCGGCAATTCCACCTTCCTGCATAAGAGTGTCGAGCCGCTCATCCGCTATGTTTTTTGCAGTAGGATGCATATTGAATAGACGTGATTGACTGATGGCCGCAGCACCAAGGAAGTTGTTGTTGAGACTGTATTGCGGACATGCCTCCACGCAGCATCCGCAAGTCATGCACTCAGAAAGTTTGTAGGCAACTTCCTGATGGCTTTGAGGTTCACGGATTCCGGGTCCAAGATCGTGGTAGCCGTCTGCTGTGACCCAGGCCTGTACTTTTTTCAAGGCACCAAACATCCGGGAACGATCTACTGCTAAATCACGTACTACCGGAAACTTGCTCATGGGTTCCAAAGTGATTGGTTTTTCTAGCTGATCCACTAATGCACTGCAGGACTGATGCACTTTCCCGTTAATCACCATTGTGCATGAACCACAAACTTCTTCCAGGCAGTTGCATTCCCAGACCACCGGTGCGACTTTTTCTCCTTTGGAGTTTTCCGGATTTGCCTGAATATCCATCAAACAGGAAATTACATTGGAGTTTGGGATATGTGGAATGACGAAAGTTTCCCAGTAAGGTTTTGTGTTTTCCGAATCCTGGCGTTTTATTTTGAAAGTAATTGTATCCGGCATAATATTATTTATTTATGATTTAAGTTTTCGGATTTCGCTTTTTCAAAATCCGATTGTGCAGATGTTATGTGAATCAGTCGTATTTCCTGGGACGAGGTGCAATGAGTGATTCATCCACATCCTCATAAGTAATTTCCGGCCCGCCATTTTTGAAAATTGCAATGGTGCTTTTGAGCCATTTTTTATTATTTTCGGCAAACCGTTTCATATACGCCAAATGTTCAGGAGCAAAGTCTTCTTCATTTACTTTTCCGGTGGCTTTCTGTTTTTCATATTCCAGATAAGATTCTGGTCGGAAATCGCTCGGCTGATTGAGGTCAAATTCCGGTTTGTAATGTGAACCCCGGAATTCGTCTCGCATCAACGCACCTTTGGTGATTATCTTGGAGAGCTGAATCATGTTCTGCAGCTGGTTGATGAAACTTGGAACCGGATTTGACCAATCTGTTGTATCAACACAGTTTACGTTCTTCCAACGCTCTTCAAATTCATCAATTTTGTTGAGAGTTGCCTGCAACTTAGAATTTTCTCGGACAATCAAAACATTGGAAATCATTTCCTCTGCCATTTCTCTGTGGAGTGCATAAGGGTTTTCATTTCCAGACATTTTCTTAATTTCCGCATATTTTTCCTGCCATTGTTTAGTTGCCTCCGTAAAAATATTTTCAGGAACATCATCAGCCGCTTCCGGGACATTTTTGACATAATTGAGCACGCCCGGACTCATCATCAAACCGGTGTAAATGCAACTCAGCAAAGAATTTGCTCCCAGGCGGTTTCCGCCGTGATACTGATAATCCGCTTCTCCCGCCGCATAAAGCCCGGTGATTGAAGTCATTTGATTTTGTGGCGATTGGTGGTCGATTAAACCTTCCTCAGTTCTCGTGTAATCAGTCCAGATTCCACCCATTGAATAATGCACTGCCGGAAAAATTTCCATTGGTTCTTCACGGGGATCGACTCCGGTAAATTTTTCGTAAATCTCCAAAATACCTCCCAAACGCCGATCCAGAAATTCGCGGGTGTGATGCGTTAAATCCAGGTAAACTTTCATTTCACCGTGAACGCCTAATTTGTCGTTAACGCAAATGTCGTAAATTTCCCTTGCTCCCACATCACGCGGAACCAAATTCCCAAAAAGCGGATAGCGTTCCTCAAGGAAATAAAAACGTTCTGTTTCAGGTATATCTTTCGGCTTGCGCGAATCCCCGGCCTTTCGCGGTACCCATACTCTTCCGCCCTCTCCCCGTGCGGATTCACTCATCAAACGTAATTTATCACGACCGGGAATGGCTGATGGATGGATTTGGATAAATTCACCGTTCCCATATTTTGCGCCCTGTAAATATGCAGAAGTAACTGCAGTTCCTGTGCAAACCATGGAATTGGTGGAACGTCCGTAAACCAGTCCCGGACCTCCGGTGGCTAAAATAACGGCATCGCCTTTTTCTGTGCTAATTTCGCCTGAACGCAAATTGTGGATGACCGCACCAACGCAGCGTCCATCATCGTTTAGTACAGCGCCGAGATATTCATGCCACTCCATTTTTTCGACCAGGCCCTGTACTTCGTAATGGCGTACCTGTTCGTCGAGTGCATACAAAAGCTGCTGGCCTGTAGTTGCACCGGCGAATGCAGTGCGGTGATAGAGCGTTCCTCCAAATCTACGAAAATCAAGATTGCCTTCAGGAGTTCGGTTGAAAGTTACTCCGAGCCTGTCCATCAGGTTGATGATATACGGTGCATGATGGCACATATCTTTGCAAAGTGGCTGGTGTGCTAAAAAATCACCGCCCTTCACGGTATCATAAAAATGAATGTCCGGAGAATCTCCCTCGCCTTTGATATTGACTGCCCCGTTGATGCCTCCCTGGGCACAAACTGAATGCGAGCGTTTTACCGGCAGAAACGAAACCAGCAAAACTGACATGCCCAGTTCCGCCATTTTCATGGTTGCGGCCAATCCGGCTAAACCTCCTCCAATTACAATTACTCGTTGTTTGCTCATCTGAAAAGATCTGTTTACCAAATTGCAGACAGTGCATACAGGGCACTTGCCGATAAAATGAAGAAAAGAAGAATGCTAAAAATACGAACCTTTATTTGGGATTTTGGAGTGAGGGCGATACCCCAGGTCATGCAAAAGGTGTTGAGGCCGTTTGCAAAATGAAAGACTGCTCCCAGGACACCAAGCAGGTAAACCGTCTTGGTTATTATACCCGATTCAGGATCACTAAATCCGCTGGATAGATGCTCGAAATGGGTTCCCCAGGTCCCGGATATCCAAGGCCCAAACTGGGTGTTCCAAACATGTGCGAGAATGAAAAGGAGTACGCCGATGCCGCTGATTCGCTGCAGCCAATACAACAGGTGTGAAAAATATGTGTAAGAAGGTTGTACGGTGGATTCAAAAATCAGGCGAACACCAAGGAAGGCATGAAAGAAGAGAGGAATATAAACAACTATGACTAGGGTCCAAATCGCCAAGGGACTGTCATAGAAACTGTTGACTGCAGTATTGTATGTTTCTGCCCCTGAATGCAGATACAATTGCAAATAGAGATGATACACCAAAAACAGACCCACCGGCACAACACCCGTCAAACTGTGAATGCGCCGCATTAGAAAATGTGAGTCCATAAATCACCCTTAACTAAAATACATACGTTAAATAAACCAGCAGAAAACCTGAATTTATTTTAGCACGAAAGGCAGAAAATTAGAAAGTGGTTATTTCTGTGACTATCGGATCAGAACGATCTAATGCAATTATGAAAGCGACAGAAAAGTCAGCTTGCGACAGTTTTTGAAATGGACAGTCCAAGGCGCGACTTGTAACGTGCGCCGGTACGTTTGTGCAGGATTCCTTTAGTGACAGCTTTATCGATATTTTTTTGAACTCCGGAATAAGCTTCACGTGCCTGATCCATATTTCCTCCATCCAGAATCAGTCGGAATTTTTTGATGACTGTACGCAGATCTGCTCGCTGAGAACGCTTTTGTGCAGTACGTTTTATTGTTTGTCGAACACGCTTAAGCGCTGACTTGTGATGGGCCATAAGTGTTTTCCTTTTTTCCTAAAAAGCGTTGATAAAATGATCAATGTTCGGCGGTTTTCCATCCGCCAGTTTTACAGCAATCACGTCAAAACGCGGTTGCAGGTACGTTAGATGCTTCCGGCTGAGATAAAGCTCACCCAGTTGGCGCAACTTTCCAATTTTTTTCGCAGTTACCGATAAAGACGGATGCGGTCCACTGCTGCCCCTGCGGGTTTTTACTTCACAAAATATAAGGAACTCCCCGTAAGCTGCAATAATATCAAGTTCACCAAGTCTGGAACGGTGATTCCGTTCAATAATTCGATATCCTTGCTCTTGCAAAAAATTACAGGCAATTTGCTCTCCTGCTGCTCCAGTCAACTGTCGTGCCTTTGTCACAGCAAATCCAATTGAGTAGTAGACGATCTGTCCAGCTTTGACAGGGATTTGAGCCTGAAAGATCGCCTATGTAAGGGTGACAATCCATATTTCTCAATGGCTGCCCTATGTCGTTTTGTCGGATATCCTTTGTGACCTTCAAAGCCCCATTCAGGATAACGTTTTGCATTCTCGACCATTACTCGGTCCCGTGTAACTTTGGCCAAAATTGAAGCCGCAGCAATGCTTTTGGAACGAGCATCTCCCTTAACTATTGCTTCACCCCGAATTGTAGTTTGCGGGAACCTGTTTCCGTCAACAAGAGCATAATCCGGAGCAGGTTCTATTTCAGTCAGGCAGCGTAACATTCCATGAAGCGTAGCCTGCAAAATATTCAGCCTGTCAATTTCTTCTGCAGAAATTGAGACGATTTTGAAAGCCAGAGCCTCAGAACAAATAACGTCAAATAACTGTTCCCGTTTTGTTGAAGAAAGCTTTTTAGAATCGTTCAGCGGATGCTCGGCATTCCAATCTTTTCCTAAAATAACTGCTGCAACCATCACTGGTCCGGCCAGTGGGCCTCGTCCTGCTTCATCTACACCAGCAACTTGCTGAAAACCACGGTCTTGGGCCGCTGTTTCAAGTTCAAGTGTTGGACTGAAGTTATGCTGATGGCCGTGCCGTGATGCGTTCTTTGATCCTGGCTGCTTTCCCACGACGCGCTCTCAGGTAATAAAGTTTTGCCTGGCGCACTTTCCCGACTTTAATGACATCAATACTATCAATCCGGGGAGAGTGCAGCGGAAAAATTCGTTCAACACCATATCCCTGGGTTACTTTTCGTACAGTGAAAGTGGCTTTGTTGTTACTTGCACCGCAGTGCTTGCCAATGATGACACCCTCAAATGCCTGTATGCGTTCTTTGTTTCCTTCAGTAATTCGGTAATTAACCCGGACGCTGGATCCGACTCTTAGTTCCGGCAACCCACTGCGTAATTGTGATTGCTCAATCTTTTCCATTACAGTAGACATTTTTTCTCGTTTGCTAAGGTGAATAATTAGTTGTCTGTATTATTTAATTTTAACTTTTAGTTTTGCATTGAAGCAAGTCCGGGCGGCGATTTTTTGTCCGTTCTAAAGCTTGTTCTTCACGCCACTGGGCGATAATTTTATGGTTTCCTGACTTTAATTCTTCCGGAACTTCCATACCCTCAAAACTTGCAGGTCGTGTGTATTGCGGAAATTCCAGCATGGGCTGCGAGAAAGATTCATGTACAGCTGATTCTTGGTTACCAAGAACGTCCGGAATAAGTCGACTGATGGTTTCAATCATTGTCATAGTAATGACCTCACCTCCCATACAGATGAAATCTCCACCTGAAATTTCCTCATCCACCAAACATCGTAACCGCTCGTCGAATCCTTCGTAACGGCCGCAGATCAGTGTCAAGACTGCTTTTTTCCCACTTAACTCTCTTGCTTTTTCCTGTGAAAAAGGTCGTCCCTGCGGAGTCACTAAAATTGTGTGAGTTTCCCGGCCACTGCTGCGGTGAAACTCTTTTTGCTCCTTAAGTGTCTGAGCAATCGGCTCAATCCGCAAGACCATTCCCGGTCCGCCTCCGTAAGGTGTATCATCTACCTGTAGATGTTTCCCGTGTCCGTGCTTGCGAAAATTAACCAGACTTACATTCAGGTACTGCTTCTCAATTGCCCGTTTAATCAGGCTTTCTTCCAGAAAAGAAGTAAAAATATCCGGGAATAATGTTAAAACTTCAAAGCGTAACATTACCCTCCGGTGCTGTTTCTTGAATCAATCCAGGTAACGGGTCAATTTTCATCCGCCGGGACTCAACATCCAGTTCAAGTACTACATGCGGAACATCCGGAATCATGAAACTGCTTTTACCGTTACGCACCTCATAAACGTTGTTTGCTCCGGTTTCCAGAACATCTGAAATTTCTCCCAAAAAACGTCCGTTTTTATCTTCTACACTGCACCCTATAAGCTGATGCACGAAGACTTCGCTGGATTCCAAAGGCCTTAACTGATCATCCGGCAATAATAAGCGGCAGCTTTTAAGCTTTTCAGCAGCAGTACGGGAATCAATTTCTTCAAAGAGAACGATCCAGCCACTTTTTGTCGGTCGAATCTGCAGAACATTTAAGCTTTGTAACTGTCTTTCAGATTCTAAAAAGAAAAGCTCTACATTCAGATAATAATCAGGAGTATCTGTAAAGTATTTTACTCTAACTGCTCCTTTTATCCCGTGAGCACCAACAATTGTGGCAACCCAAGTCAGCTCATCATAATCATTAAAAACACTCATCGCGGTACTTATCGAAAAAAACGATTAACCCCGAAAGCTTATCAGGCTTTGATTTTTGCCTGCTTCATCAATTTGCTGACTCGTTCCGTCGGTTGTGCGCCCACGGAAAGCCAGTGCTTGACTCGCTCTTCATCAATTCCAAAGCGGTTTTCTGAGACCATTGGATTGTAAAATCCAATGTGTTCAAGATAACGACCGTCGCGTTTACAACGTTGATCTGCAACTACAACACGGTAGTAAGGTTTCTTTTTTGTACCACCCCTGGCGAGACGTATTTTAACCATAATAATAAGTTTTCAGTTTTCAGTTTTCAGTTTTCAGTTTGACCTGCCGGTGCCCTGAATCCAGCACCCGGACCCTTCAACTAGGCATCATATCCTGCATCATGCGCATGGCTTTGCCCGGATTGGAAACTTTTGTGAGTTTTTGCATCATTTTACGCATTTGGATAAATTGCTTAAGCAGTCTATTTATTTCGCTGACGGTTGTGCCGCTGCCTTTTGCGATCCTTATTCTCCGTGAGCCATTCATCAGTTTGTGATTAATTCTTTCTTTAATAGTCATCGATGAAATGATGGCATCAATATGAATCAGTTTTTTGTCGTCAATATTTGCATCGTTAACAGAAGAAGCATTCATGCCGGGCAGCATTCCAATTACGTCTTTTATTGATCCCATTTTTCGCATCGAACGCAACTGATCTCTAAAATCCTCAAGCGTAAATTCGTTACGCCTCAGCTTTTTCTGTATCTGCAGGGCTTCACGTTCACTGAAAGAGTCTTCAACCTTTTCGATCAGTGAGAGCATATCGCCCATACCTAAAATTCTGGAAGCAATTCTTTCTGGATGGAATGCTTCCAAATTTTCGAGTTTTTCGCCTACCGCAATAAACTTAATCGGTTTTTGCGTAATGGCCCGGATAGAAAGTGCTGCGCCACCGCGGGCGTCTCCATCCATTTTCGTCAACATCACACCCGTAATGTCAAGCAAATCATTGAAGCCTTTTGCCACACTGACTGCTTCCTGACCTGTCATTGCATCAGCGACAAAAAGAATTTCATGAGGCATGACGGAATCTTTGATCCGACTCAATTCCTCCATCAATTCCTGGTCTATGTGCAACCGTCCTGCAGTGTCGATAAAGACGGCATCGGCTTCTTCCTGCTTTGCAGCCTCGAGTCCATTCTGGACTATATCCAGTGGATTTTGATCTGTACGGGAAGGGTAGCATGAAATTCCCAATGTATCCGCCAAGACTTGCAGTTGCTGGATAGCAGCCGGTCGGTAGATATCAGCGGGAATTAAATAAGGGCGCTTCCCTTCAGTTTTGTAAAGTCGTGCTAACTTTCCTGCGGATGAGGTTTTTCCTGATCCCTGGAGGCCAACCAGCATTGTGACCAATGGAGCAGTTTCCGGTTCGGTTAATCCAGAATTAGCTCCGCCCATCATCTCTGTCAGTTCCTCGTTGACAATTTTAATGAACTGCTGACCCGGAGTAAGGCTGCCCTGTACCTCTTCACCAACCGCTCTGGAGTTAACTGAGCGTAAAAAAGCCTTAACAACTCTAAAATTAACATCCGCCTCCAAAAGGGCCATTTTGACCTCATTTAGAGTTTTACTCACATTTTCTTCCGTCAAACGACCCCGTCCACGTACCTTACGTAACGAACCGCTTAATTTGCCTGACAAGGTCTCAAACATAGGCTTATTGAAAAGTGATTAACACAACATTAAATCAAATTTATAGTGTTTTTGTCAAGCTGTTTTGCAGTTTATGCTTGGGGATCAACAAATATACTGTCCGGGCTAGCGAAAGGAATTCCTTTTTTTACTCAACTTTCTGCTTCTATTGCCTGCAAATAAATGATATAAGTTTAGTATATCAAACTGGTATTTATTTGTGGCAGTTATATTTGCTTTTTTAGAAGTTTGGATGAGTTGTTTTATTCCCAAAAATCGGTACGGATTTTCTTTTTCTTGTGACGGGGCCGTTTAAGCTTTCGTTCCGATGATTCCGGAGATGTGTCCGTGGATTGTTTTTCAAGATCCGAATTCTTGGTGGGGGGTTGGTAAGCTGTTTCCAAAAAAGTTGGACCAGTCCCTGCGTTGCGGGTTTCAGACATGGAGAGATCGTAACGTGGAATGACGGTTTGAAATTGTGTGCTGTGTGTCGCAGCAGCAGGAGTGACCTTGTCAAGGTTCCCGTCAACATAAGTGGGATAAAAATTGGTGGTACCTTTCAAGCGCTTCCAGCTCGCCTTGCGGCGTTTATCTTCTTCACTCATGACTTGGATTTCGTTCTGGTGGTATTCTCAGTTTTTACTGAAAGATTGAAATGTTGTTAGTACCCTTATAAACTAATTAGAGCAAAATGCAAACCATCTTCATAATTTTACTTTGTCTATGAATACAAACAACGCAGGTGCTCCACTTAATCTAGTATTGGCCAGTCCTCGTGGATTTTGTGCCGGAGTAGATCGTGCGATCACTATTGTTGAAAAAGCTTTGGAAATGTATGGTGCTCCGATTTATGTTCAGCATGAAATTGTCCATAACAAGCATGTTGTTCAGCGCCTTCGGAACGAGGGTGCCGTTTTTGTGGAAAATATTGATGAAATCCCTGAAGGTTCACATGCAATTTTTTCTGCTCATGGAGTTTCTCCGGAAGTTCGAAAAAGAGCAGAGAAACGTAAATTACAGGTACTGGATGCGACCTGTCCTCTGGTTACAAAAGTTCATAGAGAAGCTCAGCGCTATGCCAAAGAAGAGCACACCATTATCCTTATAGGACATCATAACCATGTTGAGGTTAAAGGGACTGTTGGAGAAGCTCCCGAACATATTTTTGTAGTTGGAACAGTAGAAGAAGTATCGGATCTGAAGATTCCGGATGAGAAAAAGGTAGGTTATATCACTCAAACCACTTTATCTTTGGATGATACTGCAGAAATTATCATTGCGCTTAAAGAGCGCTTCCCGGAAATAAAGGGTCCGGCTAAAGATGATATTTGTTATGCTACACAAAATCGCCAAAATGCAGTGAAGGCTTTGAGTAAGGAAGTTGATTTGGTACTGGTAGTGGGGGCACAGAACAGCTCAAATTCGGTGCGTTTACTGGAAGTAGCGGAAGCAACAGGAGTTAAGGCCCGCCGCATTGAATCTGCAGCAGAATTGGATCCGGAATGGTTGGAAGAGGTCCGGAACGTTGGTATTACTGCAGGAGCATCCGCGCCTGAGGATATCGTGCAGGGCATAGTTGCAGAAATCAGTAAGATGTCATCTTCAAGCAGTGTCCGTGATCTTGAAATAGTTCAAGAGGATGTTACGTTTGCTTTGCCGACTGTGTTAAGAAATGCTTAAATTTGGTGGCCGCTTTTCCCCGAGGTGAAATGCGATTTTTATCTTCCGGATCCATTTCACCAAAAGTCTGCTCATGCTCTGAAGGCTGAAAAATTGCGTCCCAACCAAAATTAAGTGAGCCTCTTGGTTTGACGATTACACCTTTCACTTTTCCTTCAAACAAATACATAGATTTACCATTATTGGTATATCCTAAACAACAAACGGCCTGAGCGGACTTATCTTTAAATTGAGATAAAGCACTTACCATTCCCGCCAAACCAAGGTTCTCTATAAACCACTTGACGAGTGGTCCGGGAAGTTCATTCCATGCTTTAAAATACAGTGATGTGTCTTCAACGATCACTGGAGCATGAATGTGTTCGTATGCCTGCTTCAGTTTATGTTTTACCAGTTCCTGGAGATCAGTAGTTTGGATTTCCTGTAAATCCAGATCTAATGGAGTTAACCGGTATTCCAATAACTCAGATAACTCACTTAGTTTATTGGGATTTGATGTTGCAAAGTGGAGATTCAAGAGAAAATTAGGCCAGAGCGGTGTAACGGACGGTTCGTTTGTATTTAAACTGAGAAATGAGTTCTTTGACAGATTTACTGCAAATAATGGATTCTACAAACAAGCATTTAGAGGTGCGAGGTTTGCGTTTTTAATGGTTTTTGCATTTGACAAAGCACGGGGTAGAACACTCCAAACGTAAAATTCGGTGGTACGCAGCTTATTCCAGTAAAACTGAGCTTCTTCATTTTCCTCCAGCAATTCTGCCTGAGAAGGTGCTTCAGCAAGCAAGGCTTTCCATTTTTGCTGAGCTGAATCAGCCTGTTTGAGCAGATAAAAACAACACAGTACATCGCCCATCAAATCCAGCATATTGACTGCATAAAGGACATAACCGTCTTTTCCCTGTTCTTCTCCAATTTTTTTCAAACCGGCAATGCTTTCCTGCATCAATGTCCGGTAACTTTCCCATTCTGCAACCCAGCCGGCGAGTTCATCTTCTGGAGCATGATTGTCAAACCAGCTCAATTCCTGTTGAAGAACTTTGAGCAACTGTCCTTTTTTGGCAGAAAATTTTCTGCTAACTAGATCAAGAGCCTGAATTCCATTTGTGCCTTCATAAATCGATGAGATTTTCTGGTCACGTGCATTTTGCTCAAGCGGAAAATCCTGTGTAAATCCAACACCACCCAAAACCTGAATGCCGATCCGCGCCACGTCAAATCCCTGATCAGTACCGAATGCTTTGCAGACTGGAATATGTAGGTCAAGCAAGTCTTGATATTTTTCGCGTGATTCTTCCGGACCATGATGCGCCATGTCCGTGTACCATGCTGTCGTGTAAATCAGGGCACGCAGTCCTTCCGTTACGGCTTTCATCTGCATCAGCATTCTGCGCACATCCGGGAACTCAATGATTGCAGCTTTTTCACCAGGATGAATTGCAGATGGTCCCTGAGTACGTTCTTTTGCATATGCCCATGCATTTTGCACAGCTGCACCTGCTCCGGCAAGTCCCTGCAAACCGACGAGTAAGCGGGCTTCATTCATCAGCTGGAACATTTGCGCCATACCGATATTTTCGGCTTTCAGCAAATAGCCGTGACAATTTGCATTATCTCCAAATGAGAGTAAGCAAGTTGGTGATCCGTTGATCCCCATTTTATGTTCAATGCTGATCACCTTCACATCATTCGGTGTTCCATCCATTCGAATTTTAGGAACTATAAAAAGGCTGATGCCTTTAGTTCCTTCAGGGGCATCTGTGGTGCGTGCCAGCAGCAGATGGATGATGTTTTCCGCCATATCATGGTCACCGTTTGTGATAAACTGTTTTGTACCTTTTATCAGGTAGTGTCCATCTTCCTGTTTTGTAGCACTGGTGGCAGCATCGCCGACTGCACTTCCGGCCTGAGGTTCTGTCAGACACATCGATCCGGACCACTTGCCGCCGAACATTTTTTCGCAAAAGGTGATTTTTTGTTCTTCTGAACCAAAAGTGTAAATCAGGTTTGCCGACCCGGATGTGAGTGATGCGCCGATGGTAAATCCTTGGTTTGCCGCCAATTGGGTTTCTTTAGCAATCATAGAAATCACTTCCGGAAGTCCCTGTCCTCCATATTCGGGAGGCATATTCATGCTCAACCAACCACCCTCGCCAAGTTGTTTCCAGGCATTTGCAAAACCATCTGGAGTTACCACAGAGCCATTTTCTATTCTACAACCCTGGCGGTCTCCATTTTCGTTGAGGGGGGCAAGTACCTGTTCCGAAAAAGTACTGGCCTCGTTGATAATCATTGTAAACATCTCTTCGTCAAATTCAGCAAAGTCTGGAAGTTCACACAATTTTCCGGCTTTCAAAGTTTCGTTAACCACGAATTGAAGCTCTCTGCGGTCGACTAGATATTCGGTGCTGCTCATGATGTTTTTGAGTTTAAGAGAGGAGAGGATCGGTTTTGAGATTCATATTTTGATCTGTCTGATGTTCCGGTTATTGACTGACTAAAAAGGAATCAGTCTATTTTCTGAAATATAATTGAGGCATTTGTACCACCGAAACCAAAGGCATTTGACATTGCAACGCGCATTTCTTTTGACTTTCCGGTATTCGGTGTCACATCCAAATCACATTCCGGATCCAAATTTTCGATATTGATAGTTGGCGGAATAAAATTATGGTGTAAAGCTTTAATGGAAAAGATTGCTTCAATTGCTGCTGCAGCTCCGAGAAGATGTCCAGTCATGGATTTGGTTGAACTGATAGAAAGTTGCTGGGCGGCTTTTTCTCCCAAGGCCATTTTTATGGCTCTTAGTTCGTTAAGGTCACCGACTGGGGTTGATGTACCATGAGCATTGACATAATCAATTTCCTCTGGAGCCAAACCGGAATCTTTGAGGGTCATTTTCATGGCTCGCGCGGGGCCTTCTGATGAGGGAGATGTCACATGGTGTGCGTCTGAACTGAAACCGTATCCTGTTATTTCACAGTAAATACGTGCTCCCCGTGCTTTGGCAAATTCATATTCTTCAAGAATTAGCATCCCTGAACCTTCGCCCATGACAAACCCGTCACGGTCTTTGTCGAAAGGCCGGCTTGCTTTCTGTGGATCATCATTTCTGGTACTTAGAGCATGCATTGACGCAAAACCTGCAATACCGAGTGGTGTCACACTTGATTCCGCACCGCCTGAAATTACAACTTTTGCATCACCACGTTCAATAGTTCGGGCTGCAGTGCCAATTGCGTGATTGGAAGATGCACAAGCTGAAACGGTGCAGGCGGTGTAACTTTTGGCTCGAAATAGAAGTGAGACATATCCCGGTGCCAAATTACTTAAAGTCATCGGGATGAAAAACGGGCTGACACGTTTGGGGCCGCGCTCTTCAATAATTTTGGAGTATCGTTCTATACAGCCCAGTCCACCAATTCCGACGCCCATTGAAACACCTACTTCTTCTTCAAGATCTTCAGTGATCTCCAAGTTTGCGTCAAGCAAAGCTTCCTGTGTGGCACCAATTGAATACTGAATGAACAGGTCCATTTTTTTGGCTTCTTTGATCGGAATGATTTCAGGCAGCTGGAAATTTTTTATTTCACCTGCAATCTGACAACGGAATAATTCAGGATCAAAATGAGTGATCCGGTCTATTCCAGATTGTCCATTGGTGCAGGCCTCCCAGGAAGAGGAGACATCATTTCCGAGAGGGGACATGCACCCGAGTCCCGTCACTACAACGCGGTTTCCCATGCTCTTTCAGATTGATTACGTGAAATGATGACAAGCACGTTTATTTGTTAACTGTGCCACGTCTTCATTTAAAGTTTTTTATCGTTACTCAGGCTTTGGATTCAGCTATGAAATCCACTGCAGACTGAACGGTAGTAATTTTTTCTGCAGCCTCATCAGGAATATCTACCTCAAACTCCTCCTCCAGGGCCATCACAAGTTCTACAGTATCCAATGAGTCTGCATCTAAATCTTCAATGAAATGTGAACTCATTTTGATTTCTGATACATCCTTACCTAATTGCTCACTTATGATTTGGATGACCTTAGCTTGTATTTCTTCCATTATATATTTTGATTAAAGGTTTGAAAAATTAATTAAACGAGGTTTATTTTTTGTCAGGTATTAAAAAAAATCAACCCTGTTTTTGCAAGTACTAATGTTTAGTACATTCCTCCATTCACATGCAGAATAGTTCCGGTAATGTACGAAGCCTCTTTTGAGGCCAAAAAAGCGACTGCATTAGCAATATCTTCTGCATCTCCCATCCGGCCCAAAGGAATTTGCTGCAGGATTACTTCCTGCTGACTTTCATTGAGAGCTTGCGTCATTGCTGTATCTATAAATCCCGGGGCAACAGCATTGACTGTAATTCCCCGGACACCAACTTCACGGGCCAGTGACTTGGTAAAACCAACCAGAGCAGATTTAGTTGAACTATAATTGACCTGTCCCGGGTTTCCAGTAAAGCCGACCACAGAAGAAATATTAATAATTTTCCCAATACGCTGCTTTACCATTAGCCGGATCACTGCTTTGGTAACATTGAACACTCCATTGAGATTAACATCAATTACTTTTGACCACTGCTCCGATTTCATTCGCAGAAACAGATTGTCCTGCGTTATTCCTGCATTGTTGACTAAAATATGAATTCCACTCAGTTCATCAGTTATATTTTTAACCATCGCATCAATGGTTTCAATATTTGTTACATCTACCTCAAAAGTCATGCATTTACGGCCCAATGCTTCCACTTCTCCACGCACTTCCGCAACATCCGGACTCATATCCGCCAACACGATATCTGCTCCGGACCCTGCTAATTTTAAGGCAATAGTTTTACCAATACCCCTTCCAGCTCCAGTTATAAGTGCAGTCTGGCCTTCAAAATTCATGGCAGTTTCTGTAGTTTTATTGACAGTTAAACTCTTCTGTTGAGCAGATGTAATTGTTGCAGATTTTCTTTCTGACAAAGATACATCAGCGGATTTTAAAATAAATAATCAGCGTAAATACAAACAGCCAAATTGATTTGAGATGCATGTGCCAAATAACGCGGCTGTTAACTTCCTGAGGATTTAACAGCTTATTCTCTTCAGGAACAGGATCTATTCCAAGTTTATTCTGCAACATTATCCAAACAGAGACAACTTCTTGTTTCTTTTCAGAATAAGTCCACAGGCGTTGAAGATGATGATGGTATGGTGAGCGCAAAAAAAAGCGATATCGCTCAGCAGTAGGCCTGCCTTTCCGCCACACTATGAACCTGAAAAATGCACGTTGAATGATAGAGGAAAGTACTGAAAATACAAAAACTCCACCTACAATCGGTAAAAATAATTCTGCTTTTACAAAAATGAACATAGCTGAAACCATGCTGCCCAATGCAAGTGCCCCCAAGTCGCCCATGTAAATCAATGCTGGCGGAGAATTGTATTTTAGAAAAGCAACACCTGCACTAATGACCAGGGCAGAGAGAACTGCTAATTCCTTGATATCATGTGAAAGACTTGGGATCTTCAGCCTTGCCGCAAATTCTGGGTCTCCTCCTATGTAGGCCACAAGTCCGACAAACATGGCACAAGTCATCAAGGGTACAGTTGCCAGAGAGTCCATGCCGTCTGTCAAGTTAACTGCATTTGCTCCACCAACGATGATGATGGTCATGAATGGAATAAAAAGATATTTTGGCAAGTAAGGATATGCTGTTTTCAGCGGTACGAGTGGTACTGTTAAATGTCCATCAATATCGACAAACAAATATAAACCGGTAACTACCAGCAGTGAAACAGCAAATTGAGCAGTCAGTCGCCATCGTCCGCTAATTCCATCTGCTTTTTCACTAAATGCTTTTCTGGTTTCATGTCCGGACTCAACGCGCCGCTTGTTGATGACTTTTGCTATATCGTCAACTGCTCCAATAATGCCAAACGAAAGCATGATCACCAACAGAGCCAGAACGTATTGATTCAGATTGCACCAGAGTAATGCTCCTAGCAAAATGCCTATAATCAAAACGCCGCCGCCCATGATGGGAGGTGCTCCCGTGTATGGCTTTATATCAGCAGGGGTTGTGATAAAATCAGAAGTAATTCCTCGTTTCCTGAAAGCCCTGATTACACTCGGCATCACCCACACTATTAAAAAATAGGCAGTCAAAAAAGCCATACCACCGCGAAAAACGACAGACTTAAAAATCTGATATTGCCAAATTGAATGCAGAAGTGCAGCTAGCATTTCAGTCCTAAAATGTCATAAGTTCTTTTTCCTTTGCAGTGACTAACTCATCTACAATGTTAGTATGCTTATCTGTAACTTTCTGGACGTGATCCTGCGCTACTTTTTCTTCGTCCTGTGAAATGAGCTTATCCTTTTCCATTTGTTTCAAGTTGTCATTCCCTTCTCTGCGAACATTGCGTACTGCAATTTTCGAGTCCTCTCCAATTTTTTTGATCTGTTTTACGTAATCCTTTCGTCTCTCTTCAGTGAAAGGTGGAGTAACCGCACGAATGATATTTCCATCATTGGAGATACTGAAACCAAGGTTTGCGGCCTGCAAACTACGCTCAATTTCTTTGATCATAGTTTTTTCCCAGGGACTGATTGCCAACATCTGTGGTTCAGGAGTAGATATGTTTGCCACCTGATTAACAGGAGTTGGATTTCCGTAATATTCAACCTTGACTGCATCTAACATTGCAGGTGAAACACGTCCTGCATGAATACCGCTGAGATCCACTTTAAGACTCTCAATGGTAATATCCATCTTATGATCAACCATTTCTTCAACTTCCTGTGTGTTTTCCATAGTCATGAGCCTCTTTGCTTGATCAGTGTTCCAACGGTTTCTCCACAAACAGCCCTGAGGATTGCGTCAGGTTCCTGGTAGTCCAGGACCAAAATGGGGAGTTGATTATCTCTGCAAAAAGCAATGGCCGTTGCGTCCATCACTTTCAGATGTTTTTTGAGAACTTCGTCGTAATTTAACACATCGTAACGAACCGCATCAGAGTGGAGCTTGGGATCTTTGTCATAAACTCCATCAATTTTTGTTGCTTTTATGACAATTTCGGCACCCACCTCAGAAGCACGTAATACTGCAGCTGTATCTGTAGTAAAAAATGGATTTCCCGTTCCGGCGGCAAAAATCACTACTCGTTTTTTTTCCAAATGCCGGTCAGCTCTGCGTTTGATGTAAGGTTCCGCAATTGCGTTCAGCTCAATGGCTGATAAGACGCGAGTTAAAATACCTCGCTGTTCCAGTATTTCCTGCAGACAGATACTGTTGATCACTGTAGCCAGCATTCCCATATGATCTCCGGCAACTCGGCCAACATTACCTTCAGCAGATTTGGATCCACGAAAAATGTTTCCTCCTCCAATCACAATCCCAACTTCTACACCAAGGTTGTGAATGGAGATTACACTTTCAGCCAGTGCCCTAATAGTATCATAATCAAACCCGGTACCGCGTTTCCCACCCAGAGTTTCTCCGCTCAGTTTAAGTAGAATACGTTTGTATTTAGGACTCATACAGGTAGTCTAGAACTGGAATTTAGCAAAGTTGTTGAAATTAATTTTAACTCCAAGTTCCTTTGCAGTATTTTCAACCAATTGACTCACAGAAAGTTGCGGATCTTTGACAAAAGGTTGACTTTCAACACAAATTTCTTTGAGGAATTTTTTTAACCGTCCTTCAATCATTTTTTCAATGATATTTTCAGGTTTTCCGGATTCTCGTGCCTGGGCCGTAAAAACCTCTTTTTCTTTTTCAAGCACCTCTTTTGAAACCTGATCAGCATTTACTGCTTCTGCAGGAAATGCTGCAATGTGCATGGCAATGTCACGGGCCAATGTCTTCAGGCGTTCATCGTCACAAGGTTTGTCCGTTTCCAGTGGTACCGCAACTCCGATCTTGCCATTGCTGTGGATATATCCTCCATGAGCACCATTACTTATTTCCATTTTTCTGCAGTCAAGAATCTGCATGTTTTCACCTAATTCAGCAATTTTTTCTGTCAACAAACTTTCAACACTGCCTTCACCTTCGACTAATGTCTGTTGTAAAACATTTTCCCCGCCTTGCTCAGACACTTGAATTGCAAGTTTGCTGATAAAATCCTGAAATATGTTGTTACGTGCTACAAAATCAGTTTCGCAGGCAACTTTTACCAAACCGGCACGTTTCCCATCTGTACTGACTGTAAAGCTTACCGCACCTTCACTGGTTTCCCGTGAAGATTTTTTCAGGGCTTTTGCCTGTCCTTTTTTCCGCAGATAATCTTGTGCTGCTTCCAGATCTCCGTCTGCTTCAACGAGGGCCTTCTTGCAATCCATCATTGCAACTCCGGTGATTTCCCGCAACTCTTTTACTGCTGCTGCTGTAATTGCTGCCATCTAGTTTATACTTCCAATGCTTATTAAGTTTTTATGTGGTTTCCGGACTTATAAGTTGTAAATCCGGAAAGATTATCTGGTAGGTACTGTTTATTTTTTTGTTTCCGATTTTTTAGCCTTAATCGCTTTTGCTACGGGAACTTTTTCCCCGGAAGCAGTTTCGGTTTTTTTTGCAGTAGCAGCAGTTTTTTTAGCTGGTGTTTTTTTCACTGCAGATTTGGCTTCGGTAACAACTTCAGCTTTTTTCTCCTTTACTTTCGCTTCAGGCTTTGCTTTCGCTTCAGGCTTTGCTTTTTCGGCAGCCACTTTTGTTTCAGCAGGCTTTGGTCCCGGAGCAGCTTCGGTCTTCACCTCTTTTATTTTGGCAGGAGTTTCTTCAGCTTTTGTCTCCTTTGCTTTTACTTTAGTTTTTTTCTCTTCTTCGGCTTTTGCCTCAGAAACAACATCAGTTTCTTTCTCCTTTGCTTTCGCTGCAGGTTTTGTTTTTTTAGCAGCAGCTTTTTCTTCAGTAATCGATTCTATTCTAGTTTGTTTTCGAGCAGCAAGACCTTCCATGACTGCAGTAGCAATTACGTTTGCATAAAGGGCCACTGCACGTGGGGAATCGTCATTCCCAGGAATAACGAAGTCTATACCGGTAGGATCACAATTTGTATCAGCAATACCAACAACTGGTATTCCCAACTTTTGTGCCTCTTTCAATGCAAGCTGTTCTTTATGACAATCTGTAATGAAAAGCATCGATGGTACACTTTTCATATTCCGCACTCCGCCGAGTGAACGCTCTAACTTCACGCGTTTTCGCTCCATCATCAGAGCTTCTTTTTTGATCACACCCTCGTAACTGCCGTCTTCTCCAGCAACTTCTTCAAAGGTTTTCATTCGTGCGATTGACTGCTTTACAGTACCAAAGTTTGTTAACAAACCTCCCAGCCAGCGAAAATTGATGTAGGGGCACCCACACCGGTCGGCTTCTTCTTTAACGATACGTTGTATTTGGATTTTTGTGCCGACGAATAGTGGTACCCGTCCTTCTTCTGCAGAGGCTTTAACATATTCGTAAGCTTCTTTGAGCTTGGTCAGTGACTGACGCAGATCGATGACGTGAACACCGTTTTTTATGCCGTATATGTACGGCGCCATGTTGGGGTGCCAACGTTTTGTCTGGTGCCCGAAATGGACTCCAGCTTCTAAAAATTGCTTCATTGAAATGACAGCCATAAAATCTCCTTATGATGGCTTGGTTAAATGTCCGCGGGATGTAATCGGACGAACTGGCTCTGAAGTGAATCATAAAGAATCGGCTCTGTTGTCCTCATCCCCTGACAGACAGATTCCGTTTCTTTTAATATTATTCTAAATAAACCCTATATTTGTAACTGATCTTCTGGTAGTTTACAAGTTATTTTCAAGAAAATAGTAGAAGAAGTGATGATTCCGTATTCAGCTCATCATATCCAGGGCATCAGTTTCTGTTTGCAGCCTTCGCCAAAAGAAATGATGAAAATGGATTCCCTCTGCTTCAGTGCTGCATGGAGCGAACAAGATTATCGGGAAATGCAGGAGCAGCCTACTTTCTCAAATTGGTTGCTGCAAGTTCCAACTGCAACTCAAGTAGGAATGCTGTCTTTCCAGTCAGTACCTCCGGAACTGCAAATCCTCAGATTAGCAGTTCTGCCGGATTGGAGGAAACAAGGGTTGGCTCAATTTATGTTAGAGCAGTTGGAAATAGTAGCGAAATCAGCAAATCTGGAATCACTCTGTCTCGAAGTCAATTCTGCAAACAAAGCTGCAACTGCATTGTATTACAAACAAGGTTATCAAGAAACAGGCATCCGAAAAAATTATTTTAAAAATCCTTTGGGAGATGCACTTTTACTAAAAAAAATCTTGAAGTATGATGACAAACAAGCCGCTCAATAAACGGAGTGTCAGATAATACTTTAATCAAATAACTATAACTGATGAACCTGTAATAAGTCCATCATAACTCTTATTTAAAAAGATTTCCCTTGAAAGAAGAAGCAATTATTCTCACCAGTGGATTGTTTGATTCTCATAACGCAAAGACTGCATTTGGTCTGATTCGTAATTCAGAACAATATGAAATTCTTGCAGTCATCGATCAAAACTTTGCCGGACAGGATGCAGGAAAACTCGTTGACGGTCAGGTGCTAGACATCCCAATTCATGCAACAATTAATGAATTTTTAAGAGCCAGAAGTTCAAGAAACAATCTGGCTTTGGAAGAAAGCGGACATGGTGTATACGCAATTATTGGGATTGCAACTCAAGGCGGGGTAATCCCCGAGGGACTTCGTATAGAGTTACTGGAAGCACTGTCCAGTGGTATGCATGTTGTAAACGGTCTGCACCACTATCTGAGCGATGATCCTGAATTAGTACAAAGAGCTGAGAAAAATCAGGCCAAATTGCTTGATATTCGAAAACCCAAAAGTGCAAAGGATCACGCATTTTGGACAGGAAATATCCTGAATGTCCGTGCTCCAAGAATTGCCATGTTTGGAATGGACTGTGCCTTGGGTAAGCGCACTTCCAGTCTTTGGCTCAGAGATGCCTGTCGTAAGCAGGGCATTCGCACCGAAATGATTTACACCGGGCAGACCGGGAAACTGCAAGGTGGACGCTATGGATTTATTCTTGATTCAACCCTCAATGATTTTGTCAGCGGAGAACTGGAAGCGGCAATTTTTCGTTGTGATCAGGAGGAAAATCCTGACTTGATGCTGCTTGAAGGTCAGTCTTCTTTACGCAATCCTTCCGGACCATGCGGTTCTGAATATCTTTGCAGTGCAATGGCCAAAGGTGTGATTTTACAATATGCGCCAAAGCAGAAATATTACCTGACTGATGATGATCGAAAACTTTGGCCGATGCCACCGATTGAGGAAGAATTGGAACTGATTCGTTTATATGGTTCTCAAACTTTGGCTATAACACTGAACAGTTTCGAACTCACTAAAAAAGAACTGGAGTCAGAACAGCAAAAACTGGAAGAGCGTTTGGGCATACCGGTTGTCTGTCCTTTGGAAGAAGGGATGGAGCGACTTGTTCCTGTGGTACAGGAGTTTATTGCATCAGAAGCAGAAAATTAGAATCTACAGAGTGAGCTGTTGACTCATTGAAAGAAGTCTTTCAGTATTTTAAAAGTGTTAAGCTTGATAACTGACAACTGATCCTATTTACTATTTTTCAGTCAATCTTGGAATTAATTCTGCGAAGTTACAGGGTCGACTGCGGATATCAAGTTGAGTTGCTAGTATTTTGTCCCAACCTGTTCGACAAGCTCCGGAAGAACCCGGCAAACAAAAAATATAAGTTCCGTTGGCAACTCCAGCTGTGACTCTTGACTGGATAGTTGAGGTGGAGATTTCATCAAATGATATCCGGCGGAACAATTCACCGAAGCCCTCGATTACTTTGTCAAATAAAGGGAATACTGCTTCAGGAGTGCCGTCACGTCCGGTGAGTCCGGTGCCACCGGTGCTAAGGATAATGTCTACTGCCGGATCAACAATCCAGCGGGACAGTACTGCACGAATCTGATAAATATCATCAGGCACAATGCATTTTTCCGCCAGAATGTGCCCTTCTTCTGTGAGACGTTCAGTAAGTATTTTCCCGGAAGTATCGGTTTCTTCAGTTCGAGAATCAGAAACCACCAGAATTGAGATCCGGAGAGGTAGAAAATCAAGTTGTTTCATGTGCTAAACCTGTAATCGGTTTTTAATTTCAATAATTTTGAAAGACCACAGTGGACGGTTTTATTATTGGATTGTTGTCCATTGTCAGTTTATTAGTGTTAATTGTCAATTTAACTCATGACTGGCATTGTTCGACATTTGTGATAGATTGTCTGCAGTTTTGGAAATAAATACGGAACGGTTTAAAACAAGTTATTAGTGAAAACCTGCAGACAGGCAACTGGATGTGCAGTTAAGGAAACAAATTTGAGATGTTTTATCCATGAAATCTGCAAAGATAGCTAGTTTTTTCCGGAAGTTGAGCGACTCAATACCGAATCCGAAGACGGAGCTTTGCTACCGGAATCCTTTTGAGTTATTGATTTCCGTAATTCTCAGTGCCCAGGCTACAGACGTTTCTGTAAACAAAGTTACTCCGGAATTATTTTCCGCATTTCCTACGCCTGAAGAAATGTTTGAGGCTGGTTCAGAAAAAGTATTTGCGTACATTCGGAGTATTGGACTTGCACCGACAAAGTCAAAAAATATTGCTGCAACTTGTGGACAACTGGTGAAGTTGCACAAAGGGGAGGTTCCGGACAAAAGAGAGGATTTAGAGGCACTTCCGGGAGTGGGACGAAAAACGGCGAATGTGATTTTAAACACTGCATTTGGGGTGCCTGTGATTGCAGTTGATACTCACATCTTTCGGCTTTCAAACCGTACCGGACTTGCACCAGGAGAAACTGTCATAAAAGTTGAACAAAAATTGATGTCAGTAGTTCCTGCAAAATGGAAAAGAGACGCACATCACTTGTTAATTCTGCATGGACGTTATGTCTGCAGGGCACGAAAACCTGATTGTGAACATTGTGTGATTTCCCAAGAATGCGAACATCCGGATAAAATAGTAACTTAAATCCTTGATCTTAACAAAACCTACACTTAATGATTTGTTAGCCATAGAATGAGCAGTTTTATCTTTATGGAAAATATTGGTGGGATCTTCTTAGTTTTCCTCAATGTTGTCACACCAGTTTTTATTCTTGTTGTTATAGGTTATTTTGTTGGCCCACGTCTAAAAATTGAAGCACGTTCACTTTCGAGAACAGCCTATTTTGTGTTCATTCCGGCATTTGTATTTAATATTATCAGTGAGGCGAAAATTGATTCTGGGTTGGCTTTACAGATGCTCAGCTTTATTCTTGTTGCCCAAATTGCGGTTGCTTTGCTGGGTTTTTTGGTTGGTAAAGCCCTGCGCCAGTCCAGGGAAATTACAGCCGCTTTCGTGCTGATTGCAACGTTTGGCAATGTTGGTAATTTTGGCCTGCCGTTAATTGTGTTTCGGCTGGGAGAGTCAGCCCGGACTTATGCCACTGTTTATTTTGTGGCGACTATCTTTATTTCTTTTGTAATTTGTGTTGGTGTGGCAAGTTGGGCTCGCAGCGGAGGTGTGACAGCTGTCTTTTCTGTTTTTAAAACACCGGCTTTAATAGCCCTGATTCCGGCTCTTGTTTTCAATATTACTGATGTAGAAGTACCAATTTTTCTGTCACGTTTGAGTGGACTCTTGGGGCAGGCAATGATCCCTGTGATGCTGATTACTCTTGGGGTTCAAATGGGAGAGATTCCAAAAATAAAGATTAACTTCAACGTTTTTGCTGCAAGTACAGTACGTTTGATAGGAGGTCCTGTTTTGGCGCTGCTCATTGTACCCTATTTTGGGCTGGAAGGTCTGGAACGCAGTACGGGCATTCTTCAGGCAGCAATGCCCGCAGCTGTACTGGCTTCAATCATTGCATTGGAATACAAACTGCTTCCTGAATTTGTTACAACGACGGTACTCTTTTCAACGCTTTACAGCGTTCTAACTTTGACAGTTATTCTGACTTTTATCTAATTCAGAGTGTTATGAATAATTTGTGGTGTGCTGAACAACAAGTAACAGCTGACCTTTTTTCAGAGTTACTGATACAGGATTGCTTATTACAAGGTTTGAGACTCCGGAAGGTGTTTTCCCTGGAAGCAAATCATGACCGTCCAGAGAAAATTCTAATCCGTGTGTGACGACACCTTGAGCACCACCGAAAAGCGGCAGCAGAGAAAGAATTGTTCCTGGCGGAAGATTCTCTTTCCAGTTGTCAAGAATAAACTCCATGCGTTCCAGCGGAGTCCACAAAATGAGGCGTACATTTGGGGTGTATTTAAATAGAATTTCCAGACTTGAAAGGAACTGATCATTACGACTACCTTCTGCTCCAAGAATATGTATTTCTGTGCATTCGCGTTTCAAGCAATGTCGAACTGCTTTGTCGGCATCGTTGGTGTCTTGTTCTTTAACATGAAATAGCTTAGAGTTTGGCAATTTCTTCCGGACTTCCGGCTTAATTGAATCAAAATCACCAACCACTGCATCCGGGATCAGATTATAGCAGTACAACTGATTTGCACCCCCATCGGCTGCTACCCGATAATCTGCTTCTTGCCATAACTGGTGCAACAGCTTTTCCGGAGGCGGATTACCATTGCAGATAATCAAGGCTATATTTTGGGGCAGATCCTCTTTTTGTTTATTAATTTCACTCATTGAGAAAATTTATGAAAGAACTCTTAAAAACTTTTCCTGTTGTCACAAAAATTCCAGTAATTTGGGGAGATATGGATTCATTTCAGCACGTAAATAATGTGATCTATTTTCGTTATTTTGAGAGTGCCCGAATCCAGTATTTTGAGACTTTAGGCTGGCTGAAAATAATTGAAAAAATGGGCATTGGTCCAATATTAGGCTCCACTTCCTGCCGCTATCGGATTCCCCTCACTTATCCGGATACTGTATTTGCTGGTGCAAAAATAACAGAATTGCACGAAAAACGTTTCACAATGGAGTATCTGCTCGTCAGTGAGAAGCATGTGGATCCGGTTGCAGAAGGTACTGGAATTGTGGTGTGCTACAACTATCAAAAAAATCAGACAACCCCTATTCCGGAAGTCATTCAACAATCTATTGAAAAACTTGAAGACCGCATTTTTTAGATTAATTAAAAATCGGTGCGGGAGGAATCTTTGGCTGAAGGAGGGAGATAATAAATCAGCTCGGTGGAATGCACTAAACCCAACTCTTTGCGTGCAATCAATTCAATATATTCCGGACTGGTTTTCAGTGCCAAAACTTCTTCTTGCATCAAAGTTTTCTCAACCTTCATCGATTCAAGCTTTTGAAGAAGCATTTGTTCATGCGCTTCCAGTCTGCTGGTGGCTAATATTCCATAACTCCCAATCACTGAGATTATGAGCATAACCACACCAAACCCTGCAATTAAGACCATTGAGAACAACGAGCGCCACTCTTCAGTTTCTTTTGCCATGCCAACAACAGGAGTCTCTTGTACCTTTGGTGGAGAAAAAAGTCCGCTAACATACAGAATTCTGTCATGATTCTTAAGCAGTTTTGACTGTTCAACTGGCTTGTTCTGCTGTTTAAGACTATTTTTTGAAGTTGGGTATTGCATTATTTAAAATTAAAAATAATTATCTGCTGGACACAGCAGTTTAGTTACTCAATTAAATCAGGTTAATGCTTTTTTGCCGGAAGGTTCTTTGTTAAGAATGATGCACTGAGCGTCCAGTTTGGCTCCTTCCTGAATTAAAAGTTTTCCTGAAGGAACTTGTACCTCACCTTTAATATTTGCAGTTACATTCACCTCAAGGCGTTCATGGACCAGCAAATCACCATTGATTTTTCCTGCAACCAGTACTATATTACCTTCAATCTTTCCTTTGACTTGTCCAGTTTCCGAAACAACAATCTCCTGGTCGCAAAATACGGATCCATCTACTGTTCCACTCACAACTATTTTCTTTTGTGAGTGGATGGTACCCTCTACATATAGATCCTCTCCCAGGAATCCAAGTCCTTTGTTTGCTGCAGTATTTTGGTTCGGCATGTTAATTTTTCAGCTTTGCACTCAATTTCGATAAAGGCGCTGGTCCGGATTAAACCTGGAAATTGGAAACAGAGGGTTTGTACGTCGACCGTTAATAATTATTTCATAGTGTAAATGTGGACCAGTACTGCGTCCAGTGCTTCCTACTAATCCTAGCAAGTCTCCACGTTTAATTTTCTGACCGCGTCTTACCTTTATTTTAGAAAGATGAGCAAAACGTGTTCTGTAGCGAACAGAATTTTTCTTTCCGGGAAAGAAACCTCTTCCATGTTGTAGTTCCACAAGTAGTCCAAATCCTGATTTGCGGTCTGCAATCCGGACAGTGCCATCTGCAGGAGCGTGAACTGGGGAGCCTCTTTTTGCTCTGAAATCAATGCCAGCATGATACCCACGTTTCTTGGTGAACGGATCCTTTCGCATTCCATAACGATCAGATAATGCTCTGCTTCGAAGTGGAATCACGGTCGGAGTATGCCTCCAGAAACTTTGATTTCGTTCAATCAACTGGCTTAAATCCTCCAGTTGGGCAACGGTTTCGTAGTAGTTATCAGAATTATTGTAAAGGAAACTACGCAAACTTCCGGAACTTAACAAAGTTTGCGGTGAGTCGAGAGACAAGCTATCCAAAATTGTAGGACCTCCGCGCCCAGTTTTAGCTTTTACTCGTTTGGTTTTTCCGATTTTGCTGAGTCTTATTCCAGTAGTTTTACTGATCTTTTTTGTTAGCCGGATGACCGTCGCCTGATTAACTTTGAGGAACTCCATATGTTCAGACAAATCCTGTTCTGTTTCAACGAGTTGTCCTCGTAACTGTTGAATGGTGTTTGCCTGTTCTTCAAAACTTCTACGATTTGTAGCAAATTCCTGCAAAGATTGATTAAAGAGCAGAAAATCCTGATATATCTGATCCAGCCACTGTACGGTCTGTTGAGGATTTGTTTGATCCTTGAGTTTTGGAGTACATTGAGCCTCCAATGTCTGGCACATGTAATCATGCAATTCATCCAACTTATGTGTGTTGGAACGGAATAGTGCCAAATGTTTCTTAAACATTACGTCACTGTTATGTGAAGACTGCTTCAATTCTTCAACATAATTTTCAAGAAACGAAATTCTGGACTCCCGGCCGTCATAGAGATCTATCCGCTGCTGAAATGCTATCTGAGTATTTTCCTGCTTTTCAAGAAACTGGGCCTGCTTCAAGATTGTCTGGTGCTGGTCGAAAAATTTCCAACCTAAAGCTCCAGCGCCAACCAATATCAAGGTCAACAAAAAAAACATAAATTTTGCCCCAAAATGATACTGGCTTACTCCAAAGTTACTATCTTTAAGCAGAAGGATTGAAAAGTTTTTCATACACACATTTACATAGAAAATGGCCGAATTTAACTGCTCATTCTAACACTATAATAACTTAACTACAACCAATTTGAGAATAGCTTTAAACAGATCTGCCGAATAACATCAGACTGCCGCGGATTACGTAACAGACCAGTTATATTCAAATTCTTCCTGCACCAGCACGATCGGTACTAACATATATAATAGGTTTCAGTTAATCGGCTCTTACGGATAGAGTTTGTTTATTTTACCATAAAACTAGTCCCAAAGTCTTTCCTGCCAAAATCGTGCAAAAGTTATGCATATTTAATCTCACACAGTAGTTATGTTGTGAAAGTCTTTCAGCAACGAGACAGGTTTAGAGTTAGTTCGTTGTTTCCGCCAACGTGATTTGGTGTTGCAGCTATGAGGGAGTAACATGAAGTTGTTTGATCATGGGATTCAATTGCTTTTCCACAAATCTAAGATCTCTGTCCAGAAAGAACTGATTAACATCATCAATTATTATTATAGCCTAAAGTCTCAAAACTTCTTTCAATACTTAAACATTCAGTAACAGCGGCTGTACTTCTTTCCAGTCAGTCAAACCCTCTTTGGTCAGGCGTTGAGCAGTTTGTTCCATTGTGTGAAAGTAAAGTTCAGGTTCTGGGCGTATCAATTTCCTTCCTGTGTCACCAGCCTGAATCCGGTCCCGTACCAGAGAATTCACCTTCAGAATTTCGTAGACAGGAATGCGGCCAGAGTAGCCCGTACCCCTGCACCTCAAGCAGTTTTTGTCCGAAGTATGAGGATTTGACTTGTTTCCGTTCTGGTGTGAACAGAGGCGTCGCACTAATCTTTGGGAAACGATTACTGTCAGTGTTTCTGCTAATAAATCCGGAGCAATCCCGAGGTTCAACAGACGCTGAATAGCAGTTACAGCATCGCTGCTGTGAAGTGTTGAGAGTACCAAATGTCCTGTAAGCGCAGCTTTGACAGCAATGTTTGCAGTCTCTTCATCTCTTATTTCTCCGATCAACAGAACATCCGGATCCTGACGCAGTGCCGCTCTTAGTGTATCCGCAAAACCCAAGCCTTGTTCCGGTTTAACTGAGACCTGGGTGATGCCTTCTATGTGATACTCAACAGGATTTTCGATTGTAAGTATATTCTTTTCTTGTGAATTCAGTGCATTGAGGATTGCATAGAGTGTAGTTGTTTTACCGCTGCCGGTCGGCCCAACCATTAGTATCAAGCCGCTTGGAGCCTGGCTTGCCTGATAAAGCATTTTCAAGTCATTTTTGAAAAAACCGAGTGCTTCCAATTTGTGTTGTACCGGTGTCTGATCCAAAAGCCGCAGCACCAGTTTTTCCCCAAATTGACCCGGCAAAGTGGAAACTCTAACGTCAAAAATGCGATTACTGTTGGAGTTGTATGTGTAGTGTCCGTCTTGAGGACGGCGCCTGACAGCGATGTCCATTCCGGCCAATAATTTAATGCGTGAGAAAATAAGCGGGTGGAAACTCATCGGCATTGGAGCGGCGTCCTGGAGATAGCCGTCAATCCTGAATCGAACTCTCAGCTGGTTTTTTTCAGGTTCAAGATGAATATCTGATCCTCTTCGGGCAATAGCTTCTTCAAACAAATGATGAATTCTGTCGGTTGCCGAAATATCAGCATCTTCAATCTGCAAATGAGAAGTTTCAAGCAGTGCTTCAATTTGCTGCTGTTGTGCTAAATACCAATAAATCGGTTCGCCGAGATGAAAGGCAACCTGATTCATCTTCAACCAGTTTGACTGAACTGACAACAGGCAGGCACACTTTGACCCCAGACGCATCGGTAAAATGCCGGTGCGTTCATAAAGTTGCTTTGACAAAGGAAGGTTTTCGTAATTTTGGACTTCATCAAGTGTTGTTGAAAGCAGCGGGAGGTTATAACGGTCTGACATTTTCCGGAGAAGGTGAGATTCTTCCAGCAAATCCATCTGAATCAGACGCCTTATTTTCTCAAGCTCCGGGAGGTTTTTGAAAGTGCTGCTGGTCTGCCCCATCACTTCCGGATCCAAATCTTCTTCCTGCACCAGTTCATCCAACAAGGCCATTGTCATGCTCCATTAAATGCCGGCAGACAAAATGTCTACGTTCCAGTATTTTTGTTTTGAATTTAGATCAGGGTACTAGCATTACCCTATTTTTGTAGCGCAGGTCAATACTTTTTAATCCCGGATGCTGTTTACCTAATACAGGATAAATGTTTTGGAAGGTGCGTAAGCGTTTGCCGAAATCACGACTTCCCATTTGGATCGTCAGCGGAACGGTACGCAAAGGTTCCGGTGAACCAGGTTGAAGCTCAGATGAATTCAGTGGCCAGTTAATTTTCAGGTTTAGCGGATCAGAAATATCTATGTGAATTGGCTGAGAAGACCAGTCAACTATTCTAAATTGACCTTCAAGTTTTATCTGTGTATTTTGCAGTTCAGCTTTTTGAGCTGCAGCCATTGTTTGAAATGTTTCCAGAAATCTTAAACCTCTATCAAGAACCGGTGAATCTAAACTGGAACCAAGTGTTACCGACGGTACTGTCAGTCCGTTGATCAGCGGCAGGTTTTTATACAGTGAGTCCCGCAGTTCATCAAAGGTTAATAGTTTGAGCAGGCGCTGATTGTTTCCAATGAGGACGTACTTTGTTTTCGATAAGGATGCAGATGAAAAAACGTTCGTCTGTTGTGAAAGCTGAAGCAAAGCAACAGGCTGATGTTCACTTATAATCAGGTGAATTTCGTCCGGAAATTTTCTACGTATGTCGGTTTTTTTTACAATGGGATGTGTCTGAAGACGTGCTGCAACCTGATATGGATTGAGATCAATCAAACGTTGTCCTTGACGTAGGCCGCTTGCAAAAAGCACATCGGCATCTTTCATCAACAGGTTACCTTTGATATTGACCCTTGAAAGTGGTTGTTGAAAAAACCATTGACCAACCCAAACACTGCCTCCAACCAGCCATAAAATAAAAATCAGTCCACAGAATCCAATAAATTTTTGAATCAGCCAACGCATTTTCATACGCAAAAATGCGGGCTCATTTTCGACAAAATACGGCGGCAGCCAGGAATTGCTGTAACCAGGTTCGGTATTGGGTTTACGGAGTTTAACGGAAAGACCCGGGATTGGATTGCTGTGATTTTTCCGGACTCTCATTGATGAAGTCCGGAGCTTTCGCACAACAGGGCGTCGATTTGATTGTCGTTTGAGATCCTGCATGGAAAACAAGGCTTTCAGTAAATGTATGGCAGTATATGGTTTTCAGACAGGATTGAAAACGGATGTTAGCAATCCGTTTACAGTAAACTGCCGAAAGTTATCCGTATACTGAACTCTGCAGGATTTGAACCTCAGGCTCCAAATTAATGGAATGCTTGCTAAAAACTGTTTCCCGGACGGTATCAATCAACGATAAAATATCTGTTGAAGAGGCGTTTCCAAGGTTAACAATAAAATTAGCATGAATTGGGCTGATTTGAGCACCACCCCTGATTTTACCTTTCAATCCGGAGGCTTCTATTAAGCGGGCAGCAAAATCTCCAGGAGGATTTTTGAAGACTGAACCACAGCTGGGTTGATTGTAAGGTTGTTTTTCCATCCGGAACTGTTGACATTCAAGCAGTTTTTTTTCTACAGTTTCCGGATCAGATTCCTGTAATTCAAAAACTGCACTGGTAATAATCCGTCCATAATTTCCCATAAGATCAGAATATCGGTAGCGGAATTCCAGGTTTTGTCGGGCTGAGGTATGTAAATTCCCTTCCATGTCCATCCACTCTGCTTCCTGCAAAAAATCTGCGGTCTCTCCACCGTGTGCACCTGCATTCATGGCAACAGCGCCGCCAATCGTTCCGGGAATGCCGATCAAGAATTCCATACCTCCCCATCCCTGAGCCACACAGCGTTGAGCAAATGTCACATCGGCCAGTGCCGCTCCCGCAGTGACTCTATTTTTGCAGGAGGAGGAATTATTTTCTTCGAGAGGAACCCAACTTTTGAACTCTCCGCTTAAATGCAAAATTATTCCGGGCCAGGCAGTATCTGGAATAAACAAGTTGGAACCTTTGCCAAGGATGAACCAGGGAATACGGTGTTTGCTTATGAAGGGTAGTAAGAGGCTCAGATCTTCAACATTGACAACGTCAATCAAACACTCTGCAACTCCGCCGATACGCCATGTATTGAAGCGTTTAAGGGATTCTTTTCTGCGTAAACGTGATGAGGTCAGGGGGGCTTTTTCCAATTCCTCCAACCATTCCGGTTTTTCTTTGTTTGACATTTTTCGACCTTAAATTATTCTGAGGTCATGGACATTTTGGTGCTGTTTTGGCCTGGCCCCTGCTCATAAAGCTCTTCTAATCTGTAATACTTTCGTATTTCCGGATGGAAAACATGGAGGATAATATTTCCATAATCTAAAAGTACCCAGTTCCCTTCACGCTCACCTTCAATGCCTAAAGAAGCCTCCCCTTCCCGCTTCAAATTATGTTCTACATTTTCTGCAATCCCTCTGCAGTGCAACTGCGAACGACCTTCACAAATCAGCAGATAATCCGCCAGGCTTGAACGATGCTGTGCATCAATCAAAACAATTTCTTCGGCCTTTGCATCCTCCAGCAGTTCCAGGATCCGCTTTATTAAAGCTCGGTCCGAATCATCAGCAATTGCCTTGTCCAAATTATTTTCATAATTTAATTCATAAGCCACTTTATTATCTGAATTTTTCAAAACAGTATCTTTTTCAGCAACCAAGTTTCTTTTATATGAAAGGATTAAGAGGTAAAAAGTTCGAATTCAACACTTATATGTCATCCAGACGAAGCCTCATGTGAATGACAAGCTGTTACTACTTTTCCCAAAAGTTTAAATATTTATTTAATAAAAATTTCAATGCAGAAAACATCAGGGACGTGACTTATATTCTCAAAGCCCAAATTTCAAACCTTAAACCTCAAAACAGCGTCCCTGCCATGTTTCTTTTGCAGCCAGAAAATCATCAATAAATTGAGTGGTTTTCATTTTTTCGCGGGTCCATTGCGGTGCGACTAACTCATCCCAGCGCGAAGCAACTGCAGCCAAGCGGTGAACAGCAATTTTTGGAGAAAGATTTTCAAGAAACAATGCAACTTTACGACTATATTCTTCCAGATCAACCGGTTTAAAATGGGATTCACGATACAACTTTTCCAGCGGGGTATTGCGGAGAACATGCAGGTTGTGTAATTTTACTCCGTCAACTTTTTGTTCAGACAGAATTTCTGCAGTTTTGCGAATTTGTGCATCAGTTTCGTCCGGAAGCCCAAACATCAAATGCACACACAAATTAACGTCCGGAAGTGTTTTTAATTTACGGATTGCCTTTAAAGAGGAAGCGCTGTCATGTCCACGTGAAAGAAACCGCAGCTGGGCATCGTCAAAAGTTTGTACACCCAGCTCAACGGACAGATAGTTCTCTCTCGCGATTTCAGAAAATTTCTGTAAAACTCTTTTGGGAAGGCAATCAGGACGGGTGCCTACTACAATTCCGACCACATCCTTTTCCTTCAAAGCCTCCTTGTAAAAGTATTCCAATTCCCTGAAACGTCCAAATGTGTTGGTGTAAGCTTGAAAATAGATCAAAAATTTTTCTGCTCGATAACGCTTCCGGATAGCTTCTCGGTTAATTTGGATTTGTTCGCGGACAGGTTTTTCTCGTTGCTGGTGATAGGCGGCGGATCCCCATTCATCGCAAAAGATGCAGACTGCCGCCCCATTGTGACCTTCTCTGTTTGGACATGATTCTGCAACAGAAATACTCACCTTAAATACTTTTTCGCCAAATCGCTCCAGATAGTGCTGACTAAGCGGACGGTAGCGCTTACCGTGTTCAAACACTCGGAATTGCTGCATGTAATATTTGGCTTTCAAGAAATCTACGGTAACAAACTTGCGTCGATTACCCAGTCTGTGAGCAACTGATGAGCGCGGTCAGTTTCTATTTCTCTTCCATTCAACAAAACCCGTACAGCATGAGTATTTCCCAGTGTCAGCAGATACTGTTTTTTTGCTTCCCACTGCTGAATTTTGTCAGTTTCCAGGCGAACATCTTTAGTTTCTTTTTTATCTACTGCAATACTAATCCAAGTGTCTTCAGAGGCTTCCACCTCAAGAACAAGTGGCTCCACAGTGTTTTGAACTGCCACCGGTTTAATTATTTGTATACTCTCAGTTTGTTTTTTTTCTACAAGAGTAATCTCCGTTGATACTTCAGGTATTTCAGGAGATGGCTCTGCAGGACTGACAGATTCCTGAATGGCTGGAGTACTTTTCTGTACCGGTTTGATTATAGGTTCAACTTCAACTACCAGGGGTTCTGTTATTGTTTCATTGTCTCCGTTGAAAGAAAAAGGCGTCTGCAAAAAGTAGAAGGAATAGACAAAGAATCCTCCAACAATAAGGACCAAAACTGTCAAAATTATTCCAATTGGCTTTGATTCCCTGTTTTCATAAACCGGCCTAAGCGATTTTAGGTTCAACTGTTTATTTTCATCATCGGATTTCAAGAGCCGGTTTGTTTTGTCAATAATGCCTGTATTTTCCAACTCCAAAAACAGGCAGTATGAGCGGACCAAACCACGTAAAAATACTGGAGGTAGTAGATTGCCCTCACACCCGTCTTCGATAGACTGTAGAGTCTTGACGGGAATATGTAGATGTCCGGAAACGCTTTCTAGTGAAAGATTATTTGTAATTCGTGCTTCACGAATTTGTTGTCCCAGTATCTGAAGAGACTCTTCTTCCTCTGGGATTATTTCTTCCTCCGGAACAACAACTTCTTCCTCTGAAATTATTTCATCTTCCAGGGGAATGAACTTTTCTTTCTTTGGGCCTGTATTTACGACTTTTTTTCTAGGCATTCGTTATCTCAAAGTAAACTGTATCCAAAACGGGATAAAAAAGCATCGAAGGTCATGGATTTTCTGTAATTGTGCTGATAGAGCAAGTGCATTGCGGTGCTGACAATTTCTTCAGGGTATTTGCGAATGGAAAAGCCGGATGCATCCTCCGCAAGACTTTTAGTTATTATATCATGATATGGAAGAGGATTTGAATTAGAATTTGTCCGCAAATAGGTTTCCACTTCAACACAAATTTGATCATACTGCATGTCAGAAATAATTGACTCACCCAATTTATAGTAAAGGAAAGAATGAACCAGATACTGACGGACTTTTTGTTGACTATACTCAATCATGTAATATTGATTGTAAATGAAAAGAGCGCAGTCTGCATTTTAAACTTGATAGCATGGTGTAGTTGCAAATCATTTTCTCTTGTTTCAAATTAGAAGATTTTTATTATTTAGCAAGATTTTTCGGGTAATTTCTAACTCAAAACCATTTTAATCTTTAATCTCAACAATAATTATTAAAGTGTTTTTGGGGCAGAATCCCTATGATCTCAGGAAAGAACTTGCATTTCTCATGTTTATTTGGCAAAATCATTTGTTCCAGTAAATGTATTTTACAGAAAAATTTCTGTTAATACATGCATTTTACAGACTCAAATCATTACCCTAGCAGGAGCAATATATGGCAAGTGACCAGGTAATCCACCTTGAGGATTCCAATTTTGAAGAAGAAACCAAATCGGGCTATGCGCTCATTGATTTTTGGGCAGCATGGTGTGGTCCGTGTGTGTCATTAGCACCATTGATCGATGAGATTGCCGGAGATATGGAAGGAAAACTCAAAGTATGCAAGCTTGATGTCGATAAAAATATGGAGTCAGCAGCACGTTTTGGAGTGCGAGGAATCCCTTACATCGTCCTGCTCAAAGATGGAAAAGAAATAGACAGTGTTACTGGAAACGATCCATCCCGCGTTCGTGCACTGGCAGAACAGGCAAACGCTACCTAAAAACCCGCGTGCCTTCTGCACAAAACTGGTTGCTTCTGCTGACCTACGAAGGAACCTGCTACCACGGATGGCAGGTTCAGCCAAACTCGCCCACCATTGAAGAAACACTTGAACAGGCTGTCAAGCGCTTGACAGGAGAGACTGTGAAAGTTCATGGAGCAGGGCGGACCGACTCCGGAGTTCATGCCCTCAACTTCACAGCAAATTTTACTGCAATAGCAGAAAACTTCAAAACAGCAGAAAAGTGGCGTGTTGCGCTGAATGCAGTTTTGCCGCCTGATATTGTTGTCAAATACGCACAAACTGTTGCAGCAGATTTTCACGCCAGACACAGTGCAGTCGGTAAACGCTACCGCTACCTGATTTCCAATCTACCCTACAAGCCACCATTTTCCCTGAATCAGAGCTGGTGGGTAAGTCAGGATTTGGATATTGATCTGATGCGCGAGGCCGCAGATTTATTAGTCGGCAAACATGATTTTTCCGCATTTCGCGCAGCAAGTTGTTCGTCACCAAGTTCGGTTAAAGATCTCAGGGTAATAGAGATTTTCGAAGTTCGTTCCCGTCACTCTACTCTACAAATTGAAATGGAAGCCAATTCGTTTTTGCAGCATATGGTACGCATAATTGCCGGAACTCTGGTTGAAGTAGGACGGGGGTATAAAAACGTTGAAGATGTGGCACAAGCCCTGGAAAGCGGTCAGCGAAAGCAGGCCGGAAAAACTGCACCGGGACATGGATTGTATTCATTAAGTGTGATTTATCCTGAAGGCATGATTGAGTGGCCATTGGAAATGCTCGATAACTAGCAGGAATCTTTATGGAATTCAAGCTTCAATCAGAGTTCAAACCATCCGGAGATCAGCCTCAGGCCATTGAGGCTTTGGTAAATGGTGTAGAAGATAAACATAAGCACCAGGTTTTGCTGGGTATTACCGGTTCCGGAAAAACATTCGCGATGGCCAATGTTGTTCAGACACTGCAGCGCCCAACCCTAGTTATTGCGCATAATAAAACGCTTGCCGCCCAACTATATAACGAATTCCAAACCTTCTTTCCTGAAAATGCAGTCGAGTATTTTGTCAGCTATTATGACTACTACCAGCCGGAAGCTTACGTTCCCAGCCGTGATCTCTATATCGAAAAAGATACTGCACTGAATGACGACCTGGACCGTTTACGTTTGTCGGCAACACGTTCGCTTTTGGAACGTCGGGATGTGCTGATTGTGGCCAGTGTTTCCTGTATTTATGGAATTGGCTCGCCTGAAAAATACGAAAAAATGCTGCTTATTTTTAAGGTTGGGGAACGATTTTCGCGGCAGGTTATTCTGGAAAGACTGGTTGAACTACTCTACACCCGCAACGATATCGATTTTCACAGGGGAACTTTTCGGGTACGCGGAGACGTGATTGATATTTATCTGGCAGAATCTGAGTCCGCAATTCGGGTCGAATTGTTTGGTGACGAAATCGAAAGCCTGGTTCGCTTCGATCCCCTGACTGGCAAAAAGCAGATGTCATATCAGCATTTTGTCATTT
>Ga0257107_1000063_pt1 | contig 37820 bp, 24 predicted proteins | sample LP_taG_2_FD_190178 | JGI IMG/M metagenome (GOLD analysis project Ga0257107, IMG submission 190178) | Marine microbial communities from Northeast Subartic Pacific Ocean, Canada - LP_J_2011_P26_500m | ecosystem: Environmental > Aquatic > Marine > Oceanic | place: Canada: Northeast Subartic Pacific...
TTTCAGTTCAGAGGTTTGTTTACCAAGTCCTTCCAACTGATTTTTCATTTCCTTGATACTGACGTCAATGAGCTTCTTCTTTTCATCCAGTTGCACATCAGAGGATTTCAATAGTTCTCCAAACTTGCTTTCCGATAGTTTCAGAAATGTTTCGATATTCTGATCTAACGCTTGCCGCGATATATTGCCAAAAATTTCTTTTAGGCCATCCTCTCCTAATCGAGCAGAATCTAATTCTTTTTGGCGCATGAACCAGACGATTGTTGATCCAACAGCAAACCCAATCAGAAAAAGTACAATACCGCTAAAAAATTCCATGGTTAAAAATACGGTAAAATTTTGTTTGCATTTACTATAACATTTATCTTTAATAAAAAGATTATATTGACCGTCCTAATCCACCATCTACACGAATATTTTGTCCAGTTACATAACTTGATTCATCCGATAATAAAAAAACTACTGTATTTGCTATTTCATTGACCTTTCCTTCTCGTTTCGCTGGGATCATTGAACGAATTTCATCACCAACATCGAAACTATCAATATATCCTGGTAATACATTATTCATACGTATACCATATTTTGCATATTGATCGGCAAATAATTTAACAAAAGCAGAAAGGCCTGCTCGAATTGTAGAAGAAGTTGGAAATAAGATATTTGGATCCTTAGCACTATATGATGATATATTTACTATTGACCCACCATTTTTTTTCATAATAGGGACTGCTAATCTTGAAATACGCACTACATTCAATAATAATAGATCAAAGGCCTCTTTCCATTCGGAATCGGTAATTTTTAAAAGATCCCCTTTAGGAGGATGTCCTGTATTATTTACTATTGCATCTATTTGACCATATGTATCTATTGCGAGATCCATAACTTTACTCAGATCATCTTGCACTGTAACACTACCAACAATTCCAACCGCATCTAAATCATTAGCAAGCTCTAGTACGCTTTCAGTTCTTGACATTAAAACTAGCTTATATTTTTCTTTAAGAAGAGCATGAGCGCATGCAGCGCCTATTCCCTTACTGGCAGCGGTTATGATGGCAACTTTATTCAAAAATAATAATCATGCCTCAATTAGATCTAAGACTAATCTAATTATATTTCCTGAGGCCCCTTCCTTTGGAGTATAAGGTTTTTCTCTTACTTTACCTCCACTATCAGTTTCAGAATCATTCCAGGCAGTCCCAGCAATATCAAAATGACACCATGGAATTCCATCCTTGACAAATTCTTTCAGAAAAGCACCTGCTGCAATAGTGCCTGCCTGCATCGGTGCCCCTGTATTTTTCACATCAGCAATCTTTGATCGAATTTGATGACAATATTCTTTCCAAAGAGGAAGTTCCCAGACTTTCTCTGCCGTTGCATTGGAAGAAGATTTAACTCTTTTAATTAACTCATCATCTGTACCCATTATTCCAGTGGCTACATAGCCAAGAGCAACAATAACTGCTCCAGTTAATGTAGCGAAATCAAGGATATATTCAGGGTTATAGTGCTTACTGGCATAAGATAACGCATCTGCTAAAATTAACCTACCTTCTGCATCTGTATTCAACACTTCAATAGTTTTACCATTATAGGCTTTTAATATATCTCCAGGCTTATACGCTTTTGCTCCACTAAGATTTTCTGTAGAAGGTACTATCCCAACAACATTGATTTTTGGTTTTAAATCTGCCAGTGCATGCATTGTTCCTAAAACAACTGCAGAACCACACATATCAAATTTCATTTCATCCATTTTAGCTGCTGGTTTTATAGAAATACCACCGGAATCAAAAGTAAGTCCTTTTCCAACAAGCACTTTGGGCTTCTCCATCTTTTTAGTACCCCAATATTCCATTAGAATAAATTTTGGAGGTTCATCCGTTCCAGCTGCAACGCCAGAAAGTCCCCCCATACCCATTTTGATAATTTTTGTGCGATCAAACACTCGCACACGCATCTTTCCACGTTTTCCTATTTTCCGAGCTTCTTGTGCTAATTTTGTTGGAGTAGCAACATTCCCTGGATGATTTCCAAGATCTCTTGCAAAGCATACAGCATTGGATATCAAAGAACCTTTTCTTAAACCAGACCTATCCCACGTACGAACAATAACCTTTTTCAACATAAAATTATTTTGTTTATTCATCGTTTTGTAATCAAGGAATTGGTAGGAAGCTAAAATAGCGCCCTCTGCTTGTGCCTGGGCTGCACCATCTTTATCTTGAGCGAATTCTTCCATAAATACATTAGCAAGTTTATTTCTTATGGCTGTCTTTACTACTGTACCGCTTGCACGCCTAACTTGCTCTAAATCTAATTTTTTCTTTTCTCCTAATCCAACCGCTAATAAGCGATGTTTCTCACTATAAAAAATCATTGATTCACCTGTGCGACCAGTCATATCGCCATTTTTAACTGCTATTTGCAACTGTCCTCCTAAATTTTCATCAACATCTTTTGCCATTGGGGATAATTCCCCTTTGGAAAATACTCCAACAGCTATTACGTCTGATGGTATTTCAGACCAATTTTTTGTTGTGGCTGAAACTGTCTTTAAGTGTCCCATATAATCTCCTGAATAATAATTTATATTTATTTTTTTCCTTCAATAAGCTCTTCAACAACGCTAGGATCTGCAAGTGTTGATGTATCACCCATGTTTTCCGTATCACCTTCTGCTATCTTTCTTAATATTCGTCGCATAATCTTACCAGAGCGAGTTTTTGGCAAAGCAGGGGTATATTGTATTTTATCTGGTTTTGTATGGGGACCAATAATTTTAGTTACACTATCCATAATTGAATCATTTACATCTGAATTTTCTTCTGCACCCGTCATTAAGGTAACAAATGCATATATACCTTGGCCTTTTATTTCATGAGGAAATCCAACTACAGCAGCTTCTGCAACTCCAGTAGCTTTTCCAATAGCACCTTCAACCTCTGCAGTACCAATCCGATGACCAGAAATATTGAGCACATCATCTACTCTACCAGTGATCCAATAATATCCATCCTTATCTCGACGTGCACCATCACCAGTGAAATAGTAACCAGGTGCTTGTGAAAAATATGTATCAATAAATCGTTGGTGATCACCATAAACCGTTCTCATTTGACCTGGCCAGGATTGTTTAATTGCTAAAAGACCTTGAACCTCATTTCCTTCAATTTCTTCCCCATCTTCTGATAGTAAAACAGGCTCTATACCAAAAAAGGGATTTGTTGCTGATCCAGGCTTGGTAGGTGTTGCACCTGGAAGCGGAGAAATTAATATTCCACCTGTTTCGGTTTGCCACCAAGTATCGACAATTGGACATTTCCCTTTTCCTACAATATTGTGATACCACATCCATTCAGGTTCCTTAATTGGCTCTCCTACCGTACCTAATAATTGTAGACTAGATAGATTCCGAGTTGTTACATGATCATCGCCCTCTTTCATTAATGCTCGTAGTGCAGTTGGAGCTGTATAAAACTGTTTTACTTTGTGCTTATCAACTACATCCCAAAACCTTCCATAGTCCGGATAATTAGGAACACCTTCAAACATTATGCTTACTGCTCGATTTGCTAGAGGACCATATACAATGTATGAATGACCTGTGATCCATCCAATATCGGCTGTACACCAATAAATATCACCCGGTTTATAATCAAATATTTTTTCATGCGTAAATGAAGTATAAACAAGGTATCCGCCAGTTGTATGCATTACACCTTTTGGTTTCCCAGTTGAACCAGACGTATATAAGATAAAAAGAGGGTCTTCTGCATTCATCTCTTCGGGGGTGCATTCTAAATCGGCGTTTTCCACCATTTCGTGCCACCATAAATCACGATCACTTTGCATATTTACATCAACACCTGTTCTTTGAACAACAATTACATGTTGAATAGAAGGTGTTTCAGATACCGCTTGGTCAGCATTTGCCTTCATTGGAATATTCTGTTTGGTTCCACGAACTCCTGTATCTTGCGTAATCAATACTTTACAGGAAGAATCATTAATACGATCTCTAAGAGATCCAGGACTAAATGCGCCAAATACAACCGAATGTACTGCCCCTATCCTTGCGCATGCGAGCATCGCAATAGGTAATTGAGGAACCATTTGCATATAAAGACAAACTCTGTCACCCTTTTTTACTCCAATGCTTTTTAAAACATTAGCAAATTTTTTCACCTCAAAAAGCAATTCATTATAAGTAAAGTTCTGGTCTTCTTCAGGGTTATTCCCTTCCCAAATGATAGCAGTTTGATCACCAAATCCATTTTCAACATGACGATCTAAACAATTATAACTAACGTTGAGCTTCGCACCATCAAACCACTTAATTGATCCCCTTACAAAATCGTACTCCCGGACTTGATCCCATTTTTTAAACCAGGTGATCCGATCTGCAATTTCAGCCCAAAAAGTATCTGGGTCTAATATAGATTTTTTATATAAATCGTGGTATTGACCAATAGAATTAATATCTGCATTATCTGAAAATTCTTTGTTAGGAGAAAATAGATTATCTGACATTTCTAGAATTCCTTAAATATTTAATTGTTTATAGCATCCTCCAAAAATCTCTATAAAAGAGATAATACAATTTATATTAAGGAAATTATTATTGAATGGTTTTTTGTCTATTTTAGAAACACTAATTTTCGCGTACTGCTAAAACCATTTGTATCCATACGATATAAATACATGCCAGAAGGGATTGTACGACCAAATGAATCTTTTCCATTCCATATTACTTCATGGTAACCAGCGGTACATATTTCATTCACAAGTTGAATTAGTTCTCTACCTAATAGATCATAAATTGCTATCTGCGTATAAGATTCTTCTGGTAATTCAAACTGGATGGTTGTTGATGGATTAAAAGGGTTTGGATAGTTTTGACCTAATGCATACTGATTAGGTATTGGTGTAATTTTTAGAATAGTAGATCCATGAAGTATTTCTTTCCCATCGTTATCATAAAATCTGACCTGCATATTCTGGTGATAATCTTTTTTTGAATTTAATTTTAAGTTAATCGAGAAAACTGAATCTATATTTTCGCCTAAAGATGCAAAAGTATATGCTTTTATTCGAGCCAAAGAATCTTCATTTACAAAAACAAGATTATTAAATACTGATGAAGCCTCAGATAATTTCATAACTTGATTATCTAAATCAGTAAAAATTATTTGCCCTGCACTAGTGTGTAAAGGCAAATCAATCTGTAATTGTCCATCGCGATATGTCGCATCCAAAAATATTTGATTTCCTGGCTCCAAAAGATTTGCTGGCATATATGTCTTATAATACCAGTTCCACATTCGAGAAAAGACTGCAAGATCTCGTAAATTTGCTTCCCCATCGAGATCTGGATCATAATGCGGTGGATCAAAATTTACTGGAGCAAGATCTATATTTGGCCAGAGACTATTGAAACGTACTACATCAAGCACATCCAAAATTTTATTACTATCCAAGTCACCCCATAGCATACTATACATGGTAATAGTTTCTGACATAAACAATCGATTATAGCTGGCTACACTGTCAAATTTGAAATAAAGCGTGTCTGCAGTCAACAACTGTTCGCCCAACGAAACAGTAACTGTGCTATCAGAATGATTTATAGTGTACGGTATAGTATCAACACCAATATTACTCAGACTAAATTTGAAACCTGTCAGATCTTTATTGAATTTGAAGTCAATCGTTTCGACAGAAGATACATCAAGATAATTATTTTTTGATGGAGCTATTGTATCAATCTTAGCTGGTGAATTATCAAAATAAATTCCATCTGTACGAACTGAATCGGATTTATTTCCTGCCATATCTACGGCACGAATGGCTACAAAATATTGCATATGTTTTTTTAAACTCAAATTCGTAATTGTTGTAGAGTCTGATAGAGTATCTACTGAAAACCAATCCACTACCTTCAATGTATCAGATTCATCCAGAATGCTTATCTCATAATTTCCAATAACAAAATTATCATCGAACTCTTTCCAGCGAACATTCAGAGTTGTTGAATCAATTGTCCAGTCAATTGAATCATTACTAACAAAGCCATCGTAGCTGGTATTAATACTCCCAGGAGCAGGGATCGTATTATCAACAATAATACCATCGCCGAAAATTGTATCAGAAATATTGCCCGCCCAATCAACAGAATAGGCACTTGCGAAATATTGAAAATTTGGTTGTAGCGTTAGTCCTTCTAATAAAGTATCTGCAATACCATTCGTTTCCGCCCAAGGTATTACATTCCCTACACCAGGAAAATCACCAAGAGCAAAACCAAACCGCAATATTCCGGATAGCAGATCTCCACCATCCATCCCTAATCGCAAAGAATCGGTGCTAGGAGTATAGTCTTTATCTTCAATAATACTACCTTCATATAGATAATTAATAAATGGTGCAGAGTTATCAAGGATTACCCTGGATCCGTCAGTTGTTTGTGTACTAGGAGAACCTGGATTCCCTGCTAGATCTTTTGGTGTAAAACTAAAGGTAATAACACCCTCTACATCCGTTACTTGCATCGTTCTTGTAGCAATCCAATTATCTCCAATTTGTGTAACATTATCAGCTGTATCACCAGCAATTAAAATAAACGGAGTCATAATATCTTCCAGAGGACGAAATGTTACTGATACGTCATCAGTATATTTTGCTCCTTGATTAGAATATAGGTTATCTGATTCTATTGCAATACTATCAAGGATAGGCCCTGTTTGATCTACTTTAATTTGATTCGCACTTGGAGTTCCTATTTTAGTATATCCTGCAAAATCATTAATACGAGCAGTGAATAAAGCTAGTGCCCCCTCCGCATAATTTTCTGAATTAATAAATTCTATTCTACTAATTGCAATAGTATCATTTACATTTGATTCTGTAATAATATTTTGGTCTCCTATTTCCAATGTGTCGCTTCCATCAAAACTAACAAGAACTTGTACCGCACCATCTACCAAACTGATATCATTATCAATAGGCACAATAACTAATATTTTTTGGTTTGTACTATTCCAAAACCCATTTACAACGGTACCACCACTACTAATTACCTGCCCTACAGTAAAATTTGCTGGTGGAGTCTGATCAAATAGGACATATGAGTTGTTGGAAGTACTATCAATGCTAGAACTATTTCCAACTAAATCAACAGCATTAATTGTAAAAGGAACTATGCCTTCACTTTCTGCACCAGTTAATCCATATTTTGCACGAAAATAATTATTATTTAAAGCAGAAATTGAATTTACTGGATTATTTAATATCGTTACAGAAGAATTAGAAACAGGCTCATGGATACGAAATGTCAATATTATGGTATCATTTGCACCTGCTATGGATGAATCAGCAGCATTTGATGAAATCGATACCATGGGAAATACTGGATCAGTTCCATCAAATCGCACATAACTCGTATCTGTCGTTGTCATTATATCTCCATAATCATTCCCGTTTAAATCTGTATAATCTATAACAAATGGAACAATTCCATCTTGATCATCATCCTCGGCAATAATGTGATATAGATAACGATTATTTGCGGGAGATTCATCTGATGCCATTCTAGAATTAATCTCAGAGCTGGTCAAATTAATGGGCATATCTGTTCTTAATTCCACAATGATGGAATCACCCGGCTTTGCCAGACTATCACCATAAGTACTATTAGACTTTATATTTGATAACAAAATTTCTGGCCCTGCAGCACTAAAATCAACACTGCTTCCATCATCAACTGACGTATAATTTGAACTGATATTTCTGGCTGTATCACCCGCAGCTAAGACAAATGGCAATACACCTTCTGTCTCTGCGCCTGTCATTCGTCTAAAAACTCTTGAAGAAAAACCATTAATATGCTCATATCCATCAAACGACTGCGCTCCAATAGTACCTGATACAGTATCAATGCCCTCTAATTCTCCTGTAAATCGAAGATAAACTGTATCGCCAAGGATCGCCCTCGTAGGATCATTATTTGTGGAAAAAATAGTTTTTCCTATTAATGTGGGGGGGTCTTGATCAATCTTCAAGATCGAAGAGCTAATATCTCCAGTTGTTGAATTACCTGGAGCATCCGAGATGATACTATAGATTTCAACCGATGCATTTTCTGCAAAACCAGTTAATCCTTCATAAACGGAGTCTGGAAAAGTTATTGTATAATCTGTCCCACTATGATTCGCTTCAATATTATAAGCTGGTGGATATAATTGACGTGAAGGTGGTGCATTAAAAATAACATACGGATGCGCAATGCCTTCTATTAGGGTGGGGTCATTATCAATAGGAATAGCAATACTTAGTCCAGTATTCGTACTATTCCAAAAACGTCGAGCAACTGTACCTCCTGTCGGCACCACCAATCCAGTAGTAAACGCTGAAGGATTGGTCGTATCACAAATGACACTAGAACTATTATCAGTTGTCGTTCTTGTAGCTGAATTACCAGCAAAATCCGCATAGTTAAATGAAAAACTTATCGTTCCTTCCTGATCACCACTTTTAATTTCAATACCACCAATAAATGTAGAATCATCATTACTGCTTATTATGGAAGGTTGTTTATTTAAAATTGAACCGTTGACTGTAGCATCTCGAAGCTTTTCATCTGACTCGAGTTTAACAAAAACACTATCGCCCAATTTCGCATAACTATTATTATTATTATTAGAATAAATAGTAACAAATAAACTTGGAATCACATCATCATATATTACAGTTGAACTGTTTGTAACATTAATAAGTGTGTCAGGATTGCCAAATGTATCATGATATGGTATGGAAAAGACTACTGGACCATTTGTTTCACCACCAGCAAATGTATAGGCCGCAGTATACTCATTTCCACTTACATTTGTAACAGTAGCACTATTCGTTTGGATAGTTGCCGTTGGAGTAAGCACAGTTTCTGCTGTCGTGAAAGATACAGTAACTGCATTACCAATTTTTGCATATGTTGGATCGGAATAATTGGATGAAATCGATATTGGAGTTGCATTATTTAATACCTGTTTGACTAGCAAGGTATCAACAGAACGAGTACCTATGGTTTCATTTCCTGCGTTGTCCGTTAATTTTGTTGTTATTTTTAAACGGGCGCCCTCTACAAATCCAGGAACATTTTCTAAAAAATCTGCACTAGTTATTATACTCATTGAATCCACTAAATCATTGGTAGTAATAGTATGATTCTCACCAAAATCAGTATATGCGCCATCATTAATACTAATCCTCATTTTTACATTCGCTCCTAATAAAGCATTGGGGTCATAAATTGGATCTAGTAGTACCGGGTTAATTAATGTTGCAGGGGCATTATTAACCCATCCTGTGGCATCGCATGTACCGTTACTGTTTCCAGTTGCATCATTTAAGACAGTTCCCGTCCCCTCTCCCATTTTCCAGTAGCTGACTAAACCAGTCTCATTACCATTCAGTGTCCAAGAACGAAATCCTGCAATTTCTGATTGACTTCGTGCATAGTTCCATAATCTGACATCACAAACCTGACCATTAAAATAATTAACATTTGCATCATTTTCGAAACCACCAATATAAAACTCAGAACCTGAAACATGATCATAATCTACATTTCCTGTCCGATTAGCTGTATTAACTAACACCCCATCTTTATAGATCTTGATTTCTGAACCATCATACGTACCAGCTAAATGAGTCCATACGCCAGTCTGAATACTTGTTGCAGGATTTGACTCCCACTGATCTTGAGGAGAACTAACCGTTACAAGAAAAAACCTCCACATTCCATTAAAATATACAAAACCATATCCAGATTCGTCGCCAGCAACCGCTTGCCCATACGATATCATTCCATCATATGTATCTGCAGATTGCACTTTAGCCCATACCTCAAGTGTTAACGTATTTAATTGCATACCATTTGTTCCATGACTTGTTACGCTGGTTGAATTATCATTATAAAATCGGCTCCATCCATTTAAAACACTAAAATTCGAAATTGCAGTATCTGGGGGTAGTGTTGAATAGACTTCTAGATTCGTATTGATACTATTCCACACCTGATCTCTTGTCCAAGGCTCTCCCCCTCTAGGAAATATATGGCCAGTATTATATGCTCTTGGACCAATACGATCGACAATAACTTTTGAACTATTCGTTGTTTGTGTTACGGTTTGACCTGGGATATTATCTAAGCTAATAAAGTCAATTGAATATAATACAGGGCCCTCGGCATCATTTGCAGAAATTGTTTTGGTTGCAGAGTAGTCTGTTCCACTTCCTGTACTTGTAACAACTTCTCCATTCATTATCACTGTAGGTAGCGCAATTAAGTCGGTATTTGATGTCATAGATAAGGTTACATCATCATTGTTTACTGCACCAGTTGGATTATCGACAGGACCGGTAATATTTACAGTATTAAATACTGGAGCACCATAAATGTTAACATTATCAAGATACCAGTAGTTAATATTATAAGAAAAAGTCCCATGTGTTCGGAAACGAATCTGCAATGTATCTAAATCCCTTAAGCCAGTTAAGAAAAAACTATTCGTTCCCCACGGAATATCTACTGCCCCCAAAGACGCATCAGCAAGAAATGTTAAGGCATTTTCCCATCCTGAACCAGTACAATACTCAACTTCAAGGTATTCATTTGTTGATGTGCTCTCCCAAGCATCAAAATACATATCAAATGATATTTTCATATCAGAAAATTCAGAAATATTGATTAATGGGGAGTACATTGACGTTGAGTAATCTCTTGTGTGTGAATACTTAAATCTAGCCACAGGAGCGGAAGTCCAATTTGGTGCACTTGAATGTTTTTTCCAAACGTCTACATCGGAACAATAAGGGTATGTATTATCGGAAGGATTACATGTTAAAAAAAATGAATCTGGAGGAGTTAAAGATGAATAATATTGGTCATCATTTCCACAACTAGACCCATCTACGCAATCATAATCATCACTAACACTTCCAAAACTTCCCCATTGCGCCGATACCCATTTATCAAAACTTGTTCCTGATCCCGCAGAGAATGTTTCAATAAATGGAAGAGTTTCATAAGTAGTTGTTCCATTAACTATAACAAAATCTCCGGGATCAGTATCGGTACTATATATAATGCTAAATGGAAAATATACTATAATTAAAAAGAAAATATTTTTTTCAATTGTAAATTTCATTGGATAGTAACAGTAGCATTTCTGATCCCACGAATAGAAATTGTTTCATCTAAAGGAGTAACTAACTCGCACTGCGTTGTATCGTATTCTACAAGCGTTTCACCACTATTAAGTGCAGTAAAATATAATTCAGCGATATGCCCTGTCTCTGTAACATATGACAACGCACCTTCTTCTCCCAAGTACCAAGCAAATATATCAATTTCTCCAAAAACAACTGAATAAGTAAACAAAGGAATGCTAGCTCCACTATTAGTTAATAAGACACCTGGAACAATTGTGTCTAATTGTATTAACTCCGCATTATAGGTTATATGGGCATGTACTCCTGCTAAGGTAGTATCATGATCAATAATATATGTTCCAATTATAACCGAATCACCGTTTGAAACAATCTGTGTGAGCGGATGCATTGTTAAGGCTGGAGGAAAAACTCCAGCGATAGAATCGGCTATTACATCAATTGGATTATCTAGTTTTATTTCATATGTCTTGCAAGAAAAAAATATAATGCAGCTTAGAAAGCTAATAGCAATTGATTCAATTCTAATTATATTTTGATAAAGTAATGTAAAATAGTTCTTCAAAATGCTGATAGTGATTATACCAACTGCTTGAAATCCACTTTAACCACTTTATCTATTTACGACGATATGGTTCAGGCCCATGAATAAACTTTTGAGGTCTTGGTCCAGCAATATAGGCATGGATAGCATTGATCGCCCATACTGTCCCAATCATAATACCATTGTTAATCATTGCCTTATTATAACTCTTATGTGCATTCCAATATCCTATTGTTTCTTTGCGTAATTGTAATACCTCATCAGGATCTGTTTCTTTATCATATAACTTCGAAGATTTCTCCAAATTTTTTACTGCGGAAGAATATTGAGAAAAATTAAAGAATAGTACTCCAAAAAGTACTGCTTCTAAAGATGGAAAAGCAAAACCCGGTAATCTCTTATTTGAATAAAATTGTCCCCAACCAGGTGCAACCGTTGATCTCCAAAGTGCACCAAATGGAGTTTTATCCTCTTTAATATCTTTAGGATGTTTAGGAAATAGATCTCTCCGGGGCTGCATTAATTCATATGGAGGATCTTCACCTATTAATGCCCAAGAAGCAATATTAGATTCTGCTTCTAATGCATTAATTACATCTAAAATATTTATTTTTATTATACTAATAGTTCCTCCAGATCGAGTTGAAATAATTTCTCCAGTTAATATCGATCCATATGGCTCAACTTTTGTCCCTGCATACATCACATAATCGGCAGACAACTCTTGTCCAATACTTATAATTATTTCTCTGTCAGGTATCTCTCTTTCAGGATCATCAAGATCAGAATATTGTCCCACAACAGATAATACTATTTCTGGATCAATAACCCTCATTTGTGGTGTCGCTTGCAGTTGAGATGACATCGATGAGAATAGCTCTCCATATTGGACTATAGAAGCACTATCCATTGTAAGATCAATGAATGCAATACTACCAGTATAATCAGCACTTTTAATTATGCCAAAAAAAATTATAGAAATAATAAATACTTTATATTTAAGGATCAATTAGGGCCTGATTCAGGTTGATAACGGGTATAAATAAACTCAGCATTACGATCAGCAATAATAACTTGGTCATCAAATAGTTCATCTAAATAATATACGCGTAAGCGATGCGGGCCAGCTTCAAGATTTAATTTTATCTTCTCACCACGCCAGGTATGTTCTCCATTTAATTCGAAAGTAAGACCTTTTTCTTTGGCTCGAAATTTTATTTTATACATAGGATTAAGAATAAAATCAGAAACTAGTCGCTTGGCGTCTTGCACAGATATTTCATGAGTCGCAGGCGCATACCCACCTGCTTCCAGTCGAACTTCATGTAGCCCAGGTTTTACTGAATAACCTTTTATAGGAGCAGTACCAATTTCTTTTCCATCTAAAATTACAGTTGCTCCTTTTGGTAAAACTTTAATATCTAAGGTTACTTGACCAGTCAAATGCGATATTAAAATAAAACTAATCAACAAGTATTTCATTGCTTTGCTAACTCTAGATCGTCTTGTGGACTCATAAAATAGTTTCCAGCATAAATTACATCCTGCTCTCGGACCCATCCTGGAATCATTTCAGACTTATCATCAGACCAGAAAATTTCCACTAAACCATATAGCCTATTACCAGAAACCTGAGTAACAGCTATAATATCATTTTTAGATAGTAAAAAATGTGTAATAGAGCCATTTGCAGATGATTCACGAAAATGCGTTAGATTATTTTTTGCAATGTATAAATTTCCTCTATCAACAAAATCTTTACTGGGGCCCAATGCAAAATCAATATCTAAATCAAATTTACCATTAAAAACTGCATCCTTATTTACCATGGGAAACAAAGAACCTGCACCTGCAGATACAATAATATCGCTACGATATCCATATTCATTTGGTAGTTCAAATCGATAATCTCCATCAATGCGTGATTTTGTATAAAATGATCTACCTGTAGAATCTGTTGCAACCAATTGAATACCGCCTAACATCCTTTCATCATATCTTCGAAACACTACTCCTGCAATAACAGCTGGAGTTTTAATTATTTTACTTACCGGAAGAGATATTATACCATAACGCACACCTGTAAACTCATGTTTAATCTCAGGCATATCTGGTCCCTGAGGATAAATGACAAGTAAATTGCCGTTCTTATCAGAAGAAAGTGTATTCTGAGGAAGGAATACTTGAATTTTCTCTTCAGGCATATATGTTGCAGCAAAAATAGGATCGACTTCATTTTCTCTATCATATATATAAACCTGGAATGCTTCTGGTAATGTATTAACTAATTGAACAGGCGCATTTATTTGGATATCTTGATATTCATATCTCAATGAAATTAATGGAGCACGTTGAGTATATACTGGATCAGGATATTTAGGGGCAAACATATACCCACAGCCTGAAAAGATAAAAACTGCACAAAATACTAAGAGACTGGTATGTGGAGTAGTCTTCATTCTTTATACACCTGCTTTTAAGCAAGTATCAGTTCGAATTTATTACAATAAGAATATACTATTCAAGACATAGTATTCTATAAAGAACGTCCGTGTGGAAATTTGACATATTCATCATTAGAATCCTTCTTTACTGCCACCATTGTAATAATTGCAGTACATGCCAATCTCTTTTTAACTTTAAGACCTTCGGCATAAGCATCTATAACAACCTCAAATGATGAATTTCCTGCTTTAGATACAAAACCTTCGAAATTAACCCATTCTCCAGGATAAACCGGTTCTCGGAATTCAACTTTTTCTATGGCGCGCGTCAAAGCACCATCAACCCCAGCTCCCCGTAAAAAACGATACGCAACCTTCGCTGCTGCAAGATCCATCCAAGATATCATTTGACCACCAAATAAAGTACCAACATTATTGGCATCATCTGGCATCACCAACTGACTGTATTTAGCAGAATATTTCAAGTATTACTTTATATATAATCGTTTATGCTCATTTATATAATAATATAGCCTCGCTAATAAACCCTCGAGAAAAACAATTTTCTCTGAAGAGCACGCCACACCAGCGAGGCTATACCAAATATTATATATAATTCTTATTTTTAGTCAACATATTTTTTACGCAAATGAAATCTTATTGAAATCCTTCTTTGACAATTCGCTTCCCTTCTTCAATATCTACTTTACTTAAGAAATATGCACCTAGAATAAATAATAATAAAATCGACAATATTCCCACCCTTACATTTCCATAAATAACAGTAACTGTCCCCACTAGGGCTGGACCAATAATTGCAGCAAATTTACCAAACATGTTATAAAATCCAAAAAATTCAGCTGATTTAGATGGTGGAATAATTCTCGTATATAGACTACGACTAAGAGCTTGAATGCCGCCTTGAAAAAGGCCAATTAATATTGCCAAGATATAAAAATGCGCTACTTTTGTCATTAAATAGCCAAAAAATGTAATAATTGAGTACCCTATAATACCTATCATTATTCCTGTTTTGGCTCCAACCTTTTGTGCCATCCATCCATATATTAAAGCAGCTGGAAAAGCAATAAACTGCACAATTAATAGAGCAATAATTAAACTCTCATTTGGAAACCTTAAAGACTTTCCATAGTCTACAGCCATTTTTATTATTGTATCCACTCCATCAATATAGAAAAAATATGCCAATAGGAATAAAGCAACAACTCTCATATTACGGATTTCTTTGAATGTTTGTATTAATTGCTTCCAACCCATATTAATTGATTTGATTAAATCAACAGACTTATCATCATTTGGCTCAGATACAAACAATATTAAAGGGACAGTAAAAACCAACCACCAAATTGCGACACTTACAAAGGAAAATCTAATTGCTGTTGCGCCATCTGGAATACCGAATAAATCAGGTTTCAAATACATAATTACATTTAATAAAAACAACAAACCTCCACCAAGGTAACCAAGTCCATATCCTAGAGATGACACCGCATCTACCTTTTCTTCAGTAGCTAAATCAGGAAGAAGAGAATCATAAAAAATATTTGAACTAGCATAGCCAATCGATGCTATCATATAAAATAAGACTGCCATCTGCCAGTGTCCCTGATTGACTATCCATAATCCCCCCGTCATGATTGATCCTAAAAAAGCAAAAAAAATAAGAAACTTTTTCTTTTTGGAACCTTGATCTGCAATTGCTCCTAGAAAAGGAGCTAAAGCTGCCACCACAATTGCATACAATGAATTAGCCATACCAAGATAGAATGTGCTTTGACTCGGAATATTAGGATCAGCCCAATATTCTTTAAAGAAAATGGGGAAAAACCCGGCCATAACTGTAGTAGCATAGGCGCTATTTGCCCAATCATATAATGCCCAGCTCCAAATAGAACGTTTATTTGCTTTCATAAGATCTATAAAAGATAAGAAAAATTTACCTACCAAGCTTGAAAATAAGCCTGGACACCTATCCAAGTATTGGCGAAAGTATATGTATGTCGAGTAAAATATGGAAATGAAGCCCCTACTTCAATATCAAATAATACTGGCCCAAAACTTTTTATAGGATGAACATTATGAAAAGTAGCTAAAATATACTGCCTAACTTGTGTCTTTTTTGTATCATGAACTATTTCTCCATTCCTTGTTCTGCTGATCATCCAATTATCCCAATTTAAATTTTCCGATAAAACAAAATCTCTTTCTGTTCTAACGCTATTAATACCTGTAGTAATAGATAATCTATCCGGAAATAATTCTAATTTCCCCATAGCAGATAATAATAATTCATCACCAAGTTGGTGTAGAAAAGAATTTCCTATTTTAGATATAATTGAATCAGGATTCGTTTCTGATCCCCATAAAAATGACACCGGGGTATTCACAACCTCTCTGGAATATTTCCCATGTTCAATGCGCCAAGTAATATTCACTAATCTTTTTTTAAAGTACTTAAAAAACTCTCCAAACAAAGAATATGAATATCGTGTCATACCATTGCCAACAGGTAAATCAAAAAATTGAGAAGGAATACCGTTTTCATTTCTTGATTTTGATTTATACGGACTTAATCTTTTAGCAGTAGGAAATCGCAAGCTAACACCACCATAAATAGACATTGGCTCTTTTCCGGTCCATGAAGGATAACCATATAATAATATTTTCATTCCTAAACTTGCATCACCAAGGCCCGAGGTTGATCTTTTATCAGGATAATAAAAGTTTAATAAAGAATCCAAAGGATATGATAAAGAATCGAGAATTATTTCCTTTGACCAATCTATTTTATTACTTAACGATTTATAAGAAGGTAATAATAAGCTAAATGTCATTCGATCTGATAGACCATATTCAATATGTATATCCCTTTTATTATAATTCATTTTATTCATTTGATGGACAAAAGCAGCTTCCGTTGAATCATTCGCCATATAACTTATATCTCTTATACCTTTATTTAATAGTCCGCCGGATCCTATCCAATTACCTGAACCAATACTATTAATAATTGATATACGCCATACACTCCTTGGTATTGTGAAAAAAGTTTGGGTATGTACAATTGAAAAAAGAAATATAAAAAGATAAATAAATCTATTCATAAAGTAAAAAACGATTACGGAATTCACTAAATCGAAGAATGTCATGTAACCATAATGGGGGTAAATAGTTCACAGGCTTTCCTTGAGCCGCAAAAATTCTTAATAGATTATAACCAAATAGTTTATCAACATATCCACCTGCCAACCATTCAAAATTCTTCTCATATAATTGATATGTTAGAATCATCAAGGCTGTAGAAGTTGCAAGTGGATCAAACGTATTGCGGTTTGTAATTTCCATTAATAAACCACTACAGTTCTGACCGGCATAATAAGGTCCTCTTTCTTCACCATAAATAGATTCTGGCACATAACGTATTTGATGGAAATACACACCAGGAAGATTAAGTTTATTTATTTTTTTCCATAATAATCGTCCGGATATCCAAGGTGCTCCTATACGAAAAAAAGGACTCTCAGTACCATGCCCTACATTCAAATTAGTCCCTTTGAACAAATTCATACCCATATAGGCCAGAAGGGATTCAACATTATCCACCCCTGGTAAAATTGAAATAAATGGAATCCCGGTATCGTCCATCCACATGGTCCTCTGCCAATTCGACATTGGTATAATCATCAAATTCACACGTGCTAAATCTTTTAACCAACCCATTTCATTTACTATAAGTGCATATTCTCCAATTGTTAGTCCATGTCTAATTGGAACTAAATGATAACCTTCAAGTGATTGGTAAGCAGTCCTCACAACTGGACCATCCATAACATCCCCTCTTAATGGATTAGGGCGATCGAGTAATAAAATAGGTATATCATATTCTGATGCTTTCTCCATTACTTTTGAAACTGTTGTCATATAGGTACTGTATCTAACACCTGTATCCTGAAGATCAATTAAAATAAGATCTGCATCACGAATACTCCACTCTGGTGGATACATAACTCTTTTGAATAAATCAACAACTCTGGCCCCAAATATAGGATCTACAGATTTGTCTCCCATCATTTTCAATTTGGGGTCCTCACTGGCAAACAAACCATATTGAGGCAAAAATATTGCAAGGACGTGTACATCTTCGACCTCTCTTAGCAATGTAAGCAAGTGCTGCCCATTTCGATTAACAGAAGCCTGATTACAAAGTATGGATATTGTTTTTCCTTTAAGATGAGAAAAATCCATTTGCTCTAATACATCAAGACCGGTATACACTTTCTTTACAAACGATAAATCAGGTATTAATTCTATTTCCGTATACTTATAGTTCTCACCTATTAAAGAACTTATTAAGAGTAGAAAAAAAATCGAGTTATTATTATATATTAATTTCATGATTAAATCTATTTTGTAAATACGGGAGAAAGATACTAATGAAGAGCATAATTAAAGTTCCAGTAAAAACATACCAAGTCCACGCCAATGGAGAGAACTTCCAAAAGGATATCATTGAGATTACTGATATAATGAATCCCAAAAGAACTGAAAGCCTCGTTACTTTGATATCAAAGAGTCTTAGTATGAAAAAACCTAGTATTGCACCATAGATTACCGAAGCTATACTTAATCCAACTTCTACTAGTGGACTATTTGAAGAAGTAAATAACATTGCACCTCCAATAAGTATAATAGCCCAAAATATAGAAACTAGCCTAGCTATATTTATATTAGTATTTTTCTTTATAGGCTCTATCCAATCAATAACTGTAGCCGATGCCAAAGAATTTATTGAAGAACTTAAAGTAGACATTGCAGCTGCAAAAATTCCAGCAACAAGAAAACCTGTAAAACCCTTAGGCAAATGAGTCAATATAAACCATGGAAACAGCAAGTTTGGTTTTAAAGGAATCCCATCATATAAAACCCACATCATCGCTCCTAAAAAAAGAAATATTGCAAACTGAAAAAACACTAATATACCGCTCAATATTAATGCTTTCTGACTATCTCTAGCAGATTCAGCAGATAATAGCCTTTGCACCATTAAATGATCTGTGCCATGCGATGCTAAAGATAATAGGAATCCACCAGAAATGGCTGCTATAAAATTATATGGCATGACAAATAATTCAACTATGGAATTTGGGAAACCCTGAAAAATTGAGAGTTTATCAGCATCTAATAAAGCAGATATTACATGACTAAAACCACCGGGCTCTAAATTATTAATAATATTAAAAGTTACAAATGCACCAAAAACGTATAAGATAAATTGAAATGTATCTGTGTAAATAACGGAGCGAATACCACCTATAAGTGTATATATCAATGTAACAAACCCAATAACTAGAATTGAAAAATTAAATGACCAACCAGTAATAAGTGTTAAAGGTATTGCAGTCATGAATAACCTTACGCCATCAGCAAGAACCCTCATAATAAGAAATGCTGTAGAAACAAATCTTTGAAATCCCACTCCCCATTTATTACCAATGAATTGATAAGTAGACTGAATTCCTTCTTCATAATATTTTGGAAGAAAGAACCATGCTACAACTACCCTGCCAATTATATATCCAATTGCAACTTGCAAAAAACCAAAATTGGTTAAATAAGCTATGCCAGGTATGCTTAGAAAAGTAAGCACAGAAGTTTCCGTAGCTACCACACTAAAAGAAATCATTACCCAAGATATTTTTCCATCTCCAAGGAAATATGATTTTGTGTCTTTTTGTTTCCTTCCTGCTAATACTCCAATTAACAAAATTATAGCAATATAAATAAACAATACCTTTGTATCTAAAGGGCTGAAATTACTTTTGCGAGGATAAATCAAATATTGTTGTCTGATTTCATGAATAAATTTTAGTAATTCTTCATTTTGGATTGATTTATATAAAGACAACCTAGTCCAATCTTCCTTTTCAATAAAAATAGATATATCTGCAGTACCAACCTTACTATCAAAATTAATAAGATTATTTTCTTTGGGTTCAAATACTATATCTGGATACATACTTTTAATTACTTTTGCACTTTCAATTGCAATAGTCCAAGGATCATATGCTTCAGAATCAGTTATGTTAATTGAAAAACCATTACATATTTTGCCCTTAAAAAATCCATCGTTAGGTACAAACACCGCGGGGAAAAATTCTACACCAGGAAGTTTTAACGTTTTCAATTTAAAGACTAGATCTGATGCATTATCAATATTAGGATGTACTAAAATTTGATGTTCGCGATCAGTTCCTTTTCCATTTTCAATTATATTATCCGATGCTAATAGATCACTTATGGTAAAATATTTTAATTTATTATATGATGTAATATTTGGTGAAATATATTTCCATTGGAGGTTAGTATTTACCCATTCTTCACTGCTCCAATTATCCATAGGGATAATTTTTAATTTAGCATTATGATGATATTCTTCATTTAATAATCGAGCTAATTCTCCAATAGTCATACCATGTCTGTAAGGGATAGATATCATGTCAAACGGGTTTGCTATACTTTTTTGTGGAATATTACCTGATATGACTGAGCCACCTAATGGATTTGGGCGGTCAAGAATTATTATAGGAGTTTTTGATAACCCGCAAGTATATAGTATTTGACTTAAAGAAAGGGTATAAACAGTAGATCGTAATCCTAAATCTTGAAAATCAATAAAAACAAAATCTATATCCTTAATTTTATCTACTATTTCCTTATTTGATAAATTTAAAGTATATATTTCTTCAAAATCATAATCCGTATCCAATTTTTGAACTTTATTAGCATCTATATGATCTTTCTTATCTAAATGAATGACTAATTGAAGGTCAAATTCATTATGATGCAAAACTTCAACGCTTGTTAATCCATCCTTATTAATTGCGCCACTATTTGTAATTAAACAAATACTTTTTCCATTATATTCATATGGATTATTTAATAATTCATCAATACCAAAAGATAAATTGGGTGTAATCTGACCATTGCAAAAGTTTGTTATGGATAATATTATTGAAACACTAGTTAAAATATTTTTCATATTTACATTTAATTATAATCAGCTTAGTGAAATACAACCTGAATATAAAGCTTGTTGTTATTATATATAATTTGATTTTTTCTTGCCTTTTTTAGTAGACTGAGTCATTTTCCAGGTAATTATGGCACATAAAGAAGACGAACAATCGAATAGCGGCGGTTTCGCTAAGACAACAGATTTCAAGTGGCTTGGAATTGGATTGGGGCTTTTTGTACTTCTTGCCTTTATTATGCCAATGCCCGAATCAATGATGTCGAAAGCCGAAGAATTATTCCAGGGTCAAGCTGGCGTAGATATTTTAACTAAAGCAACTCATATTAAGATCATTATAGCTCTTTTATCAACTTGTGTAATATTTTTTGCTACTGAAGCTGTTCCAATGCCCGCAGTTGCATTATTAATTGGTTTAGTTCAATTATTTTTTGGAATCACTGAGCCTAAATACATAGTAAGCACCTATGCACATGATGCTGTATGGTTTATCGCTGGATCCTTGGCGCTTGGAGCAACATTAGTAAAATATGGTTTAGATAAACGTGTTGGTATGCTTGTAATAAACCTTGCAGGGACAAAAACCCGTATGATCGTTATTGGCATCTTATTAGGCACAGCAATTCCAACTGCCTTTGTGGGTGAACACGCTGTAGCTGCAATGTATGTTCCAATTGCTATGGCTTTATATACTCTTACTAATAAATCTACTCCTTCTCCTAATTTAGGCACTCTTTTAATGGTTACGATTGCAGTAGGGTGTATGATTGGTGGACCAATGAGTCCTACTGGAGGAGCTCGTAATGCTTTAATGATTGGATTTCTTTCTAATATCGGGATCGAAGTCTCTTTTATGCAATGGGTGTCTATGGGCGTCTTTTATACAGTTGTAATGTCTGTTGTAATGGCGTTTTTACTGCCATTATTATTTAAACCAGAAGTATCTGACTTATCTGAAGCAGTTGATTTATTAAAAAAAGATCTTGAAAAACATGGGGCCATGACAGCTAAACAAAAGCTGGTGGCTTTAGTCATGTTAGCAGTAGTTGTTTTATGGATTGTTGATAAATCTCTTACAAGAGAGGTATTAGGTTTTTCACTTGGATTAGGAGGTGTTGCCATATCTGGCGCTGTATTGTATATGCTGCTAGGATTAACTTCCTGGAAAGATTACGAAGATAAAGTTAGCTGGGGTGTTATTGTGCTTTATGCTGGGTGTATAAGCTTAGGTAGTGTATTTAAAAGCACTGGAGCTTCAAGTTGGTTTGCTGATCAGATCATGGAACTAGTTGCTCCTCTTGGCCTTAACTCTGGTGTTGGATTAGTCATTTTAGTTGGTGTTATAGGTGCAGTATTGACGAATTTGATGAGTGCTGGCGCTACTGTAGCTGTTATCGGACCAGTAGTACTTGATATGGCTCAAAGTTCTGGAACAAATCCAGTACTTGTGGGTGTTGGACTAGCTATTGCAACATCTATGGCATACTGGTTAGTGATTGGTACACCAGCAAGTTCTATTGTTTATGCAAGTGGAGAGCTTGAATCTAAAGATTTTATTCGTATGGCAACTGCAGCATGGCCAGCTGCATTGATTGTTTTAGGTGTTATGGTAGCCTTTTATTGGGTTGGTGTTTTAGGTATTGATCCATTAGGGATAGGGTTCTAAGGATATAATTATGGAAATTTTATTTTTATTGATAGTTCTAGTCGTTTTGATTCTAGCAGTTTTTTCTAGTAGAAAAGAACAAGCATCTGCTGCAGATAATCGCAAAGATTCTGTTCAAAAAGAAAAGCAAGGATTTGCTGAAGAAGATATCATGACTTATGGACAAGTTCAGCAACGTAGAGAAGAGCTTCTTGATGTTCTTGATGATAATCTATCGGAAAAGCCTGAACAACTTGATCAAATAAAAAAAATTGTAAATGAATGGGCAGATTTAAAAATCAAGGCTTTTCAAGACCGAAGATCATGGGTCAGAAATCCTGATAAAGAAAAATCTAATTAATTTATATATTTTCTTTCTGTTCTCCCTCTAATACCTGTTAATATTACATAACTTGTTGACCCAATATCTTTAGCAATATCATCAACTAGGATTTTATCCACTTCATTCTGTCCAAATATTAATACTTCATCACCTACCTCAACTTCCGCATCGCCAAAATCTACCATAAATTGATCCATGCAAACTCGTCCTGCTATAGGATGTTTATTGCCTCTTAATGATATAAAACCATTCATATACCATCCTCTTGGAAATCCATCAGCAAATCCAGTTTGAACAACCCCTATAACTGTATCTTCATTTGCTTCCCAAACGCCTCCATAACTTACCTTTGTCCCAGCCTTTACTTTTCTTAATGAAACAACTGGTCCTTTAAATTCCATCACAGGCTTTATGGAAAGGTCTCTTGGAACCTCATCAGATGGAAATGAACCATATAACAACATACCAACACGGACTAAATTATATGAACTATGTGGCATATTAATCACTGTACCACTGTTTGAAAAATGTATAAATTTAACTGTTAGATTTATTTTTTCAAGAAACTCTAATAGTTCATTGAATTGATCAAGTTGATATTCTGCATAACTTAAATCCCCTTCGTCTGCTGTCGCATAATGGCTATAAATTCCATGACAATTGAGTTTTTCATTTTTAATTGTTTCAATAATTTTATACACTTCATTAAACGATATTCCTAACCTGGTCATACCAGTATCTACCTTTAAATGAAATTTTGGACTATGGTTAGCTTCGCAAAATAATCTTACATCATCTGGGTCGCATAGATTTAAAGTAATATCTTTTTCAAAAGCAATGTCTAGCATTTGTTTTGTTGGTCTACAGAAAACAAGTATATCTTCTGTGATCCCAGCATCTCTTAACTCTAATGCTTCATTAAAAGTAAAAACTGCAAAAAATTTTACCCCTTCATTACGCAATACCTTTGAAATTTCTATTACTCCATGTCCATATGCATTTGCTTTTACTACAGCCATAATAGGAATATTATTTAACTGATCTTTTATTAAGCGATAGTTATGCGCTAGATTATCTAAGTTAATTATAGCTTTAGGGTAAAACATTTGACTTAACCGAATTTACTTAATAAAAATAATTTTAATTCTTCAAAATTCTCAAAAATATCAGTACTACACCCTATTATCCATCCACTTAGATCTGTTAGTGGAACTTGATTTACTAAGTATACAGGAATACTGTGTTCAAATGCCAACGTTACTTCGCCATGAGTACCAGCACCTTTAAACACATCTTCATTCCAAAAACAAATAATGTAATTTGCTTCTTTAGTTACTGCGTCAATATCTCGAATAACAAACTGATTAACAAAATTTTTATATCGTGCTAAGTCAGTCTCTTTCCAATTGCGATAATCATGTGAATTTGTGTTAGCAATAATGAAACGAGATTCTTCTACAGGATTGATAACGGAATGACCAAGATTTGTAGAAAGCCATTCTGTTATATTTTTTCGCCAACCTTCTCCTTCATCATTCGCATACTCCATTGCTCCGGAAAGATATGCGATCATTGTTTAAGAACTCGTTTCATTAATATACTATTGAGAAAAGTCCATAGCATTCCAATAGTCAAAGGTATAAAAAATAAATTAACATTGAACTCACCTTGAAATACCATCGATCTATACCAATTTAATATCATGCTAGTTGGTAAAAGCTTGAAAATATCAATTACACTTTTTGGATAAAATTCAAACTCAATTAATAATTGAGAACTATATATAATAAATAATGTAATAATCGAAGCTCCTAAGAAAATATGATTAATTCTATGAGTTGATAATGAAAGTGTAGTAAAAGTATTAGCAATTATTAGACTAAATAGAGAAACTGCTATAATGATATAAATAAGACTTAATATTCCTATGGAAATTTCCATCAGATATAATAAAATAAATATAGAGATCATAGAAAGAATCACCCCTTCAACAATCGCAGAAAATATTAAATAAATCACAATTTGATATTTTGATAATGGTGAAAGCGATAAGGTAACTAACGTTTGCGATTCTAACCGTAAAAAATAAAAATCTCGGAAAATAATTGGCGTAATTATAATTGTATTAACTAACATTATTAACCCAGGATATACCCACTCTTCATAGGATATATTACCCATTGTTTCCATGATTATATTTTTCATTCCAATTGATATTGTTAAAAATACTATAATTGGCAATACCAATACCAAAGAAGCAGTAGGAATAAGTCTTTGACGTAAAAGCCAAAAACGTCTTATTAGGAATGCCTGCATTAGTCTAGCCCTCTGCCAGCGAATTTGGAATCCATCAGATCACGTAAACTTAATTTTTTTACTGTTAAATCTTTCATTAGCTGTCCAGTAGCCTCATTTAATATTTGGAAAAAGACAGATCTTTCACGTCCATAGAAATGTAGGGTATTCCCTATTTTAGAAGGGTTTACTATAGTAGAAATTGCAGTTAATTTATTATAAAGTTCTTCAGTGAGCTTAACAAACTCAATTTCAAACTGATGGTACTGTAACGTACTCTCTAATAATTTATCTAAAGTCCCATCTAACGCGATCTTACCATTTTGCATAACTAAAATTCTATCATTTGCCTGTTCTACCTCAGGCAAATATTGGCTAACATAAATAATTGTTTTCTCACCTGCTAAACCCCGAAGAAGATCCCATGTTTTTCTAGTGGAAGAAGCGTCCATAAAGGATGTTGGTTCATCTATAATTAGTATAGATGGATCATGAATAAGTTCACGTATAATCATGGCTTTTTTCTTATTCCCAGGAGAAACTAATCCTGCGGGTTTATGCAATAAATCTAATATTTCTAGATCTTTTGCATATTTATGAATTCTTTTAATTATTTTTTCTCCATCTATTCCATAAACATATCCAATAAATCGAATATTCTCTTCAATAGAAAGTTCAGGATCTAAATCCGAACTATGAGGAACATACCCAGTATATCTTTGGGAATCCTTTCTTCTTTTTACTGAATCAATACCATGAATAAAAACATTTCCATAGTCAGGATTTTCAATTCCAGCCAATAATTGTAATAATGTTGACTTTCCAGCATCATTTTCTCCGATAATTGCAACCAACGATCCTCTTTCTACCCCAAAAGTTAATCCTGCAAGGATTGTCTTATCTCCAACAAGCTTACCTACTTTTTTTAATGTTATACTTGCTTCCATCTAATTATAAAAATTATTAATCCAATTAATGGGCATCAAACCAACTAATCCCCTTCCCGCAATCTACTATTAAAGGAACTATAAGAGGCATGGCATTGACCATTTTATCTATAACCATTTCTTCAAGTTTATCTATTTCATTCTTAGGTGATTCAAACAATAACTCATCATGAATTTGTAATATCATACGTGATTGATAATTTTCATTTTGCAAAGTTCTATTAATATCCAACATTGCAAGCTTTATCATTTCGGCAGCAGTTCCTTGAATAGGCATATTAATAGCCATTCTCTTTGCGGCTTCTCTTTGCATACGATTTTCACTATCAATATTCCAGATGTTTCTTCTGCGTCCTAGAATAGTCTCAACAAATTTTTGTTTTTCCGCATTTTGAATAGTTTTATCCATATAATTTCTAATTCCAATATATCTATCGAAATAAGTATCAATAATTACTTGAGCTTCACTTCTTGGTATGCCTAATTCTTGGCTTAATCTGAAAGGGCCAGCCCCATACATTATGCCAAAATTAACAACTTTTGCAGTTCGCCGCATATCAGGAAGAACATCATCGATTTTGACCCCATATACGTCACTTGCGGTTCTTGTATGGATATCTTCATTATTATTGAATGACTCTATGAGCGATGAATCTTTACTTAAATGAGCCATAATACGTAATTCTATTTGAGAATAATCAGCAGAAAATATGAGCCAATTCTTCTTTTGCGCTTTAAATGCCTTGCGAATTTCACGACCTTCTTCAGTTCGAATTGGTATATTTTGAAAATTAGGATTACTACTTGATAAACGCCCAGTGGATGCAATAGTTTGACCAAAAGTTGTATGTATTCTTCCAGTATTTTTATTAATTAGAGGAGGCAAGCTGTCTACATAAGTATTCTTTAATTTTGCTAATTTTCTATACTCCAATATTAAATTTGGTAAAGGGTGTTCATTTCGAAGTGCTTCTAATACAGGTTCAGCTGTAGATCTTAGCTTAACTTTCGTTAGTTTTAATACATCGAATAAAATATTTGCTAATTGTTGAGTAGAATTAATATTAAATTCTGTTCCAGTCTGTTTAATTATCTCTGTAGATAAGTTTTTAACTTTTTTACTTAAATCTACAGACATTTCTTCCAGCATTTTTTTATCCACAAATGCACCTTCATATTCCATATTCAACAGGACGTAGATAAGGGGCAATTCAATTTTATTATAAAAGTGATCCAAATCTGCATCCTTAAGTTTCCTCAAGAAAATATTAGTAAGCTGTAGCGCAATATCCGCATCTTCACAAGCATAATACCCTGCTTGATCTAACTCAACTTCTGCCATAGTTATCTGATTCTTCCCTTTACCGATAAGATCTTCAATAGGAATCATTCTATAATTAAGATATTCAATACTGAGATTATCTAACTTGTAAGAACGTGCCTCAGGTTTTAACAAATGTGCTGCTAACATACTATCACATATCAATCCTTTAACATTTATACTATATCGTTTGTAAATCAACATATCAAACTTAACATTTTGGCCAGTTTTCAAAATATTTTCATCTTCCATCATTGGACGAATAATATCAATTACAGTCGAGATATCATCGCCTCCAAATAGATTTTTTGATTTATTTTTAAATTCTATAGGAATATATACTCCGGTATTCTCTTTAGAAGAAAAGCTTATACCAATGATATGATTCTGCATAGGATTTAACCCATCTGTTTCAATATCAAAGGATAGCAGATTATTTCGATTCACTGATTTAACAAATTTATTCAACTCATCTAAAGATTGAATGATCTTATAATCTTTTTTTAATTTTTTAATAGATGCATCTGGGGATTTAGGAAATCCAGGCAATTGATTTATAAGAGCGTGAAACTCATATTCTGTTAATAAGGACTCTAATGAACTAATATTTAAATCCTTATTCTTAAAATCTTCAATTTTATAATCTAAAGTGACATCAGTAACTATCGTAGCAAGATCTTTACTTATTATGGCACTTTCCTTCCCTTCTAATAAACCATTACGGACTCTTTTATTTGTTACAACATCTGCATTATTAAGAGTCTCTTCTAAGGTCCCAAACTCATTAATGAGCTTCATTGCTGATTTTGGCCCAACTCCTAATACACCAGGGATATTATCAGATGAGTCACCCATTAAACCAAACAGATCTATAATTTTTTCAGGAGGAACGCCCCAACGATCTTTGACTCCATCTTTATCATAAATTTTGTCAGGTTTATTTTTTGTTCCTGGTGCATATAGAAAGACATTCTCATTAATAAGCTGCATAAAATCTTTATCTCCACTAACAATAAATACTTCTAAATCATTTTTTGTACCATCAACGGCCAATGTTCCAATAATGTCATCGGCTTCATAACCTTTTTTAGATAAGTTTGCGATTTCCAAAGCATCAATTAATTTCCATAAATGTGGCAATTGTATTTGCAGCTCTTCTGGCATTGGGTCTCTATTAGCTTTATAATCAGGATATTTTTTATGCCGGAATGTTTTTTCTTTTCTATCAAAAATTGTTGCTATGTAATCTGGGTTTTCTTTATTCAAGATTCTGAACAACTGATTTAAAAATCCGAAAAGTGCGCTTGTTGGTAATCCATACGATGTAATTAATGGATTTCGTATCATTGCATAATGAGCTCTATATAACATCGCATAACCATCAATAAGGAACATACGTTTTCGATTGCTTTTCTTTGTGTTCATCGGTCAATGAAGTTACCATTATGTCTAAGCAAGCTCAACTAGCAAATTACACTATGAGTGTGTTTGATATTCTTCTATCTAAATAGTAATATTCTATCGCTATTAATGACTAAACCTGCATGATAAAGATTTCAAATAATATATATGTGAACAAAAAAGACATAAAGGAGACCTTTATTAGATCTTCAGGTCCAGGGGGACAGCATGTTAATAAAGTTTCCACTGCTGTACAACTTCGTTTTAATGTTATCAAATCTTTAGAAATTTCAAATAATATGCTTAGCAGATTGAAAAATCTAGCTGGATCAAAATTAAAAGAAAATGGAGATTTAATTATTGAATCTAGTAAGCACAAATCTCAAATTCTTAACCGTAAATATGCCTTAGATAAATTAGTGTATTTACTAAAAGAAGCATCAAAAAAACCAAAAGATAGAAAATCGACTTCCCCTAGCAAAAGCAGTATTGAAAAAAGATTAAAAGATAAACGTATTCAAAGCTTAAAGAAAAAGGACCGTCGAAAAATTGATCCTTCTAATGATTAATTCATTTATATACTAGAAATTATAATCTATAGTCAGGCCTAATTGCCTAGGGTCTCCATAGCTCAACCAAAGTTCATTATTGTATTCAGGCGGAATTAAACCAAAGTAAAAACCTCGAACTGCATAACGTGTATCAAAAATATTGCGAACCCAAAACTTTACATCAAATCGCTTGAATGATATTCCAATAGTTATGTTAGTTATTGAGTATGGTTCTGATTTATTATTATGGCTATCAGAAAAATAGTATTCGCTTTTATAAGCAGTATTTGTAATAATATAGAAATCTAATATTGAATAATGAAACCCGAATGAGCCCATTAATCTAGGAGCCATAGAGGCTTCTCTATCCCCACCATATTCTTCACCATTTACAGTTATATAGGCAAATTTATCTACCCAAGTATTTAATGCTCCAATACTGACATCATATGATAAAGACTTCAATATGTCTTGTGAATGCTCAAACTCAATACCACTGTTTTTTCCTGAACCTGAATTTCCAATATAAAATAAAAAACTATTTGGGTTTCCTTCATCTTGTTGACTTGATACTGAAACTTGTTGATTTATTCTATTACTAAAGAAAAATGTAAAGTTTGTTTTATTAGCATATGTCTTTCGCTTTAATCCAAACTCAAAACTTTGAATAAATTCAGGGTCATAAGGACGACTTGAATCAGATAAATAAGGTTGTTGGTTTATGCCCCCAGATTTATATCCTTGGGAAAATGAACTATAATATCTAGTTGACACATTTTTATAATAGGTAAATGCACCTCGAAATCCAACCATCCTGTCATTATTATCAAATTGAACTGTATCTAAAAATACTTTTTCCCAATTCTCATTATAGCCTTGTGAAGTTCCGCTATAATCATATTGACTGTGCTCTATTCGAATATTTGCCTTGAAATTCAAAGAAGATGAAAAATTAAATCTAATTTGTGAGTATCCAGCTATCGTTTTAAACCGAAAATCACTTGTTGCATCAGTTGCGGATCCATCAAACAACCAGCCCATTGCCTTATCTTTTTCATTTAAATCTTTAAAATAAAACCCAAATAAAATAGGACCAAATGAAGACCGTAATTCATGAGTAATATTTGAACGTCTTTTATGATTTTGATCAAAATATTTGTACAGATAATAGATATCTGGAAAGGACTCTGGATTCCAATCATGATTGGTGGCCCAATAAAGACTATCCCCCCAATCACTATCGTAGGAATGCACTAAATCAGTTTTAGTAAATGAAGTTATAAGGGTGAAATTGTAATAACCATCAAAATTTGTGCGGAGAGAATAACCGTAAGATGATTGACTGTCTTTACCATTATCATCACTATAGGTCTTGAAATCTGTATTATTATTTGGCGCCCAGGCATCGTATCCATTATCTAATTCCGAATAAATTAAAGTTGCCAAAAGATTTATTTTTTGACCTGGCTTAAAATTCAATTTCATTCTAGAGAACATTTCTTCTCGCTTATTAGTATTAGAAATATTTTGAGATATGTTTTCTCTAAATCCATCAATGTAATTATAACTTCCAGAAACCCTGATATTTAAACCATCTATAGCTTTCAAATTAAAAAAATTATTTATACCAAAATGGTTATCTGAACCTGTGCTTACCGACACACCCATTTCGGGCTTTTCTATAGGATCTTTAGATTTAAGCGAAATTAATCCTGCTAAAGCATTGGCCCCATAAACAGATGATTGTGGTCCTCTAAAAATTTCTATCTGATCCAAATCATATAAATTCCCAATCATCCCTAGTCCACTAAAATCCATATCATCTATAACGAATCCCACAGAAAAGTTGGGAGGTCCTTCACCAAAATAATGACTTCGTTCTCCAATTCCTCTAATTTGAAAATATCTTGGTCGACTCGTGCCTCCTGCCCAATTTAAATTAGGAATTTGCTCTGTTAATATTTGAAAATTATCAGCTCCAGATTCGCGAATTTGATCATCAGTAAATACATGAATGCTTGTTACTGCATTTTGGACGGATTCATCTGAAAGCCCTGCCCTCACAATTATTTGATCTGATTCAATGACTGCTGGAATTAGTTTTACTAACATACCTTCCTGCGCCGATTGAAAGATTGATTGATAAGCTATATGCAAAAATTCTAATTCTGTACCTATAGAGACATCAATAAAGAATGCACCCATTGAATTAGTGATAGCTCCTAAATCTCCATCTGTTATATTAACATTTTCTATAGATTTACCACTAATTGAGTCTGTTACTATACCAGAAATCTGAGCAAATAGAATTGTTGTAAAAAAAATTAAATTAAAAGTGAATGTTTTGCAGTTCATAGTATCTCCCTACGTTGGCATTATCCATATCAGGTTCAAAGGGTTTGCTCTCAGCCATTCAATATTAATTAAACAGCACCCCTTGTTATTATAAATTTACATTGAAAGATATTTTGGCCAAATAGGAAAGAAATTATCAATCTTGCCAAGATTATAATATGTAGCTAGTTTCAGGTAATTTACTTTGAAATAGTAATATGAAAAATGAAATCACTTTCAAAGCTGTAGTCCTTGGAATAATACTATCTATGTTATTATCTGGAGCCATGGCATATCTTGGTTTATTTGCAGGAATGACTGTATCAGCATCAATTCCAGCAGCTGTAATATCAATGGGCATACTTTCTTTATTTAAAAAATCAAATATTTTGGAAAATAATTTAGTGCAAACAGCTGCTTCTGCCGGTGAATCTCTTGCTGCTGGTGTAATATTCACTATTCCAGCATTATTATTAATGGGGTATTGGCAGGATTTTAATTATCTCGAGGTAGCAAAAATTTCAGCTATTGGTGGTATTATTGGAGTAATGTTCACAGTACCTTTAAGAAGAGCTTTTATTTTAGTTGCCAAACTTCAATATCCTGAAGGTATTGCAACAGCGGAAGTACTGAAAGCAGGTGAAAAAGCTAGAACAAATTCAGATATTGATTCTAGCAATGGATTGAAGATGATCCTTATGTCCAGTTTAGCCGGTGGATTAATGAAATTATCAGAACTTGGTTTTTCTATGTGGAATGTTGTCGTAGAAAAAGCAATAAATTTTGGGAACGTAATATTTGGATTAGGTACAAATTTATCACCTGCTTTACTTTCTGTAGGATTTATCGTAGGACGTAACATTGGAATACTTGTTGTTATTGGTGGTCTTATTTCTTGGGGCATTGCTATACCTATATATTCTGCTATAAATGGATTTGAAGGCGAACCATTGAATGCAGCATATTCTATATGGAACTCGAAAATCAGATATTTGGGTGTTGGAGCTATGGTCGTGGGTGGAATATGGTCATTAATTAAACTTTTTAATCCTCTAATTATTGGAATTCAAGATAGTTTAAAAGCTATAAAAGGAGTAAAGACAACTACTCCAAATGAAGAACAAGATATTCCAATTAATTATGTTGGGATAGTTTTACTTATTATGCTAATACCAGTTTTTCTTCTTTATTTAGATATAATACAATCTATAAGCATTGCAATAATATTAACATTCATATTGATGATTTTTGGTTTTTTATTTTCTGCCGTAGCAGCATATATGGCTGGTGTTGTAGGCTCATCAAATAATCCTATTTCAGGTGTTACTATAGCAACCATTTTATTTTCATCTCTTTTATTACTATTCCTTTTAGGACCGGATAATAGTTCTGGCTCCGCTGGGGCAATAATGATAGGAGCAGTTGTATGTTGTGCTGCAGCAATTGGAGGAGACAATTTACAAGATTTGAAAACTGGACATATATTAGGGGCGACACCTTGGAAACAGCAAATTATGCAAGTCATTGGAGTCTTAAGTGCGTCTATTGTGCTTGGGCTTGTTTTGGATATTTTACATACAGCATATACCATAGGATCACCATCATTATCGGCACCGCAAGCTACGCTTATGAAATCTGTTGCTGATGGTGTATTTAAAGGTAATCTTCCTTGGAATTTTGTTTACATAGGCGCCGCTATAGCTATTATTATCATTTTATTAGATATTAGACAGGAAAAACGTGGTTCTGAATTTCGCATACCTGTATTAGCAGTTGCAGTTGGGATATATTTGCCAATCGAATTAACTGTGCCAATTTTTATTGGAGGAATGATTAATCATCTAGCCAAAAAAACTGGAACTTCTGCAGCTTCTGAAGAAAATGGACTACTTCTGGCTTCAGGATTAATTACTGGAGAAACTTTAATGGCAATTTTTATTGCCATACCTATCTTTGTAACAGGAAGCAAAGATTGGTGGCCAACATTCCCTGGATATGATATCTTGGGAATATTTTCTTTTCTTGCTATTATTTATTGGATTTATAATACAGCGATAAAGAAATGAAAATAAATACATCGCTACTTCAAAAACTTCCTAAAGTTGAACTTCATTGTCATCTTGATGGTTCGTTAAGAATCCCCACAATTATTGACTTAGCAGATCAAGATAAAATTAATATACCTACATCTAATCCTGATCAATTATCCAAACTATTAACTATTGGTGAGAAGAGAGGATCATTAGAAGATTACATTAAAAGGTTTGATATTACATTAAGTGTAATGCAGACACCACAAGCACTTGAAAGAACTTCTTATGAGTTAATTGAAGATGTTTCGAAAGAAAATGTTCGGTATATAGAAGTAAGATATTCACCAATACTCCATACAGAAAAAGATATGACAATTAGTGACTCTGTAGAGGCTGTAAGAGCAGGCTTAAAACGTGGAGAAAAAGATTTTGGTGTCAAATCAGGTATCATAGTATGTGGCATAAGGAACATATCTTCAGAAGCATCTTTAAAACTTGCAGACTTAACTGTTCGCTATAAAAATAAGGGCGTTGTTGGATTCGACTTAGCAGGAGCTGAAGAAAATTTTCCTGCAAAAGACCATAGAGAAGCTTTTTACATGATTTTAAATAATAATATAAATGCAACTATTCATGCTGGAGAGGCATTTGGTCCGAGCTCTATTCATCAAGCAATTCATCACTGCGGAGCTCACCGAATTGGTCATGGAACAAGACTTAAGGAAGATAAAGATTTAATGAATTATATAAATGACCATCGAATAGCATTAGAAGTATGTTTGACATCTAATTGGCAAACACGTTCTATTAGATCATTGAAATTTCATCCATTAAAATTTTATTATGATCAAGGCATCAGAGTTACACTAAATACAGATAATAGATTAATATCAGGAACAAACCTTACTAATGAATACCTATTAGCTCATAACTTATTTGGATTTAAACTGCATGACTTTAGGGAAATGATTATTATGGCTATAAAAAGTGCATTTATCCCTTATAATGAGCGAAAAAAGATAATAAGAAAAATTGCAAATGAATTGGAACAAGATTTCGGTCTAATGCCTAAGTTTATACATAGGAAAACGTAATAAGTAACTTATTTAGTTTTCTATTACAGCAATCTTTTCAAAACTATATTTCCCTTTAAGTTCTGTAAAACTAATTAAATATATACCAGTATTAACCCATCTTCCCTGATCATCCTTTCCATCCCAAAAAGCCTGATATCCATTTACCCCTTTATTAGAAATCGGAAGTGTTCTTAATACTTTCCCCGTAATAGTTAGTACTTTACAAATAGTCCCATCCATCAAACCGTCAATAACAAGAGGCGAGTTGTTTGGTAAGGCATATGGACTAGGGAAAATTTTTATATTATTATAGTTTTCCTTTGGTTTGGCAAATGGAATACGTAATGCACTAATTCCATTATTTGTTGATATATAGGCAAGGCCATTATTATTATCAAAAGCGATATCTGATACTTTATTTGATAATAGTAAACTGTTATTTTCATTAATACCTTCAATATCTGGCCAATAAGTTGAAGCCTCAGTAAGAATATGCACTCCATCCGTTGGAGAAGAGGCCCAAATATTATTTCTAGAATCAATATGTAATTTAGAACCTTTACCAAATGAAATATTTGGGAAATATGTATATCCATATCTTTTAATAGGATTTGAATTAGAATATTGTAGAGTTATTTGCTTTAATCCAATAGGTGTTAATAGATATAGAATATCTTCATTATTTATCACTAAAGACCAGACTGTATTATTATTATATCCTGGGTTTATATCAATCTGTCCCCAATCAATAGATGATGGTTCTAAGATGCTGCCCTCATAATCCATAAACGCTAGACCACCATTTTTCGCCGGAGGACTATTTAAATCATCTTCAAATGAGCCAATCCAAACACGATTAAAGGAATCAAACCCAATTGTATTAGGAGTATAACTTAAAATATTGTTTGAGCTAGCTAAACTAATCGAGCTCCATTCATTACTTATATCTCTTACAGCAATTGGTTCCCTTCTAGTAGTTGCATAAGCATTCGCTGCCCACATCACACCATATTGATCAAACTCAATATCCTTTACTATCATATATTCATCAGCAAAATAATCTAAATATGCTGTATCAATAAGAGTAAAATTTTCAAGATCATCAACATCAATAATTACGATACCACCACCATGCCGTCGTGGCTCAGGATATGTGCCACGTATTGCACAATATAGTAAACCATCAGGGCCTTGTTCGAGATCTGAAATGAATCCACCAAAATTTATTGGCAAATAATTAATAACATATCTTGACGGGTCAAAAGAATCAGAAATATTTATTTCATCTGCTTCAGAAATATTTCTCCAACCCCATGATTCTTTAATAGAGATACCATATTTTGAACCTGCAACTAATCTTCCATCATCGAGTACAGTTAAAGCAGATATCTGATTTGTTAAAGGTGCATTCGGAATTTCATAGTTAATTATCTTAGTATCTTTATCTAAAACTAGAATTCCTTGTTGCGATCCAATATATAATTGGTCTTTTGAAAATCCTGCAAGAGAGGTAAAAGAATAATTATACTCCGTATCTAAATACCATTCTATTCCTGAATTATTTAATTTTATTATCTTTGTATCAAGAATTCCCCAAAAAATTCCTTCAGAGTCTTTAATGATTTCAATTAATTGTTCTGATGGATCTAAATAATCCCAAATTATTTCTAATGAAATCTGCTCTTCGAGATTTAAAACATATATACTATTATTATATACTAATAATATTTTATTTGCATTTGATTCTAAAAGATGAACCTCTCCAAATAATTCTATTTCAAATTGTTGCCAATTATTAGGATCCTTTAAATTAGACTCTTTCCAATTCCCAATTAAGAGACCTTGATCTGTTCCAACTAAAACCTTATCATCTGAAATTTCTATAGAGTTTATTAAATCAAAATTCATAGGCCAGTTTCTATATATATCTCTATATATCCATTCATTTTCATCAATAATAAATTCCATAACACCCCAATCTTGATTATCCAGAAATGCAACAAAACAAATGGAGTCTGAAATAGAGATATCAATAATTTTAGTTAATCCAAAATCAAACTGTGCAATACTTTGATGATTATTTATATCATAAATTTGAACAAAACCATGCGGACTGACCCCTCCTAACCATATGAGACTATCATTTCCTACTTCAACAACATTAACTGCGGTGCCTTCTAATTGATCAACAACAGTTAAGGTCGAAAAACTATTTTGATTTTTATTATAGAGTAGTAAACCGCCATCAGTTGCGCAAATAATTAGATTATTATATTCGGTCAAATTATTTATGTGTAATGGAGATGTATATGCATTCCAATCTCCTATTCTAGACTGCGATAATAATAATCCAATTAGTAAGAAATTTATATAAAAATGTTTCATCCTATATTTGAAATGGAGTTGGAATAAAACATAATATGAAAATAAGTAAACACAGATAACCTATAAATTTGTTTTTCTTAGATAGTGGAGTAAGAATATCATGAATAGGCGGATGTTTTGCAGAACGCATTAATACAAGGATCAATAAACCCCAAATCAACCAATTCAGAGACAAAAAGCTAAGAGGAAACAAAGTTAAAAGTGTAATCCAGCCA